>Ga0207651_10000010_pt1 | contig 193754 bp, 185 predicted proteins | sample KBSM23metaG_FD_184328 | JGI IMG/M metagenome (GOLD analysis project Ga0207651, IMG submission 184328) | Miscanthus rhizosphere microbial communities from Kellogg Biological Station, Michigan, USA - KBS M2-3 metaG (SPAdes) (version 2) | ecosystem: Host-associated > Plants > Roots > Rhizosphere... | reverse complement strand
TAGCGGAGCTATGCGGACGACGTGGGGGTCTTCGCAGCCCTTGGGGGTAACCCCCGGCCAAGACCGCGGCTTCGCGTTGGCAATCGCGTACCGTGGCTATGCGGGCGATTGCTGGAGGGTCACACCTTCAGGGGCAGCGATGTTACCCAACCCAATCCCGCAGCCGCCCCGACCGGATAGCGCGCATTGGCAGGCCTGCAGGCGGTATCCAGGGCTTCACGGCCCAAAGTCAGCATGCAGCCTCCCCGCGGCCGAGAAGGTGTGCGGAACCGCGCCGGTCACACTCGCTTGCACCCAAGCCACCTACCCGCACGCCCAAAATCCGTCGCCCCGGCGCAGGCCGGGGCCGCAGGAGTGTGCTACCCACCTCACATCCTCCACCGTCACCCCGGACCCTTCGACAGGCTCAGGACAGCCCCGATCCGGGATCCCGCTTCTTCTTCCTCCTCCCGCGCCACCGCTGCCCAACGGCCGGATTCGGGCGGTTTCCCGGAAAAATGTTCAAATCTAAGGAAACAATCTTGGTACTGGTGCGCGGCCGCGCTTATTGCTAATAAGTCGCACAAACATTTTTAAGGCCTCAGCGTGCGTCTCGACCAGCTTCCGCTCCGCCAGGAATCGCGTATCGCCTCGATTGACTGGGACGGCCTCTCCCCACGCGAGGCGCGGCGCCTGCGCGAACTCGGCTTCGACGATGGCGTCACGATCGAGGCACTGCATCGCGGCGCCCTGAAGGGGCCGCTCGCCTGCCGCGTCGGCCGCATGATCGTCGCGCTTCGGCGGGGCGTGGCGGCTTCGGTCATTGTAGAGCCCGCATGAATCCCGCTCCAATGGTGGCGCTGGTCGGCAATCCCAATGCCGGTAAATCCGCCTTGTTCAACGCGCTGACCGGCGCCCGCCAGAAGGTCGGCAATTATCCCGGCGTCACGGTCGAACGAAAGGTCGGGCGGATGGCGCTCGACGATGGGCGTCCGCTGGAACTCGTCGATCTGCCCGGCACCTACAGTCTCGATCCGCAAAGCCCCGACGAGCAAGTGACGCGCGACGTCTTGTTCGGCCGTCAGGAAGGCGAGCGTACGCCGTCCGCGCTGGTGGTGGTGGTCGACGCGACCAATCTCGACAATCATCTGCGCTTCGTCCTGCAACTGGTCGCGCTCGGTCTTCCGACCGTGGTCGCGCTCAACATGATCGACATGGCGACGCGTGATGGGCTCGAGATCGACATTCCTCGCCTGTCGGCCGAGCTTGGCGTGCCGGTGGTGCCTACGGTGGCGGTGCGCAAGCGCGGACTCGACGAATTGCGCGAGGCGCTCGGCCGCGCGGTAGGCGGCGGCGGCAAAGCGGTTTTCGCCACCGGCGAACCCGGCGAACTCTCCCGGTTGCAGCGCGAAGCGCGTCGCATCGCCGCCGTGGTCACGACCCAGCACCGCCAGACCAATTTCTGGACGCAGCGCGTCGACCGGATAGCGCTCCATCCCGTAATTGGCCCGATCGTGCTTGGCGTGCTGATGTTCGTCATGTTCCAGGCCGTCTTCTCGTGGAGCCAGGTGCCGATCGAATGGCTCGCCTCGCTGCAAGCCTGGCTCGGCGATCAGGCGATCCGGCATCTGCCCGACAGCGTGCTGCGCTCGCTGCTGGTCGAAGGCGTCATCAACGGCGTCGGCTCAGTAGTTGCCTATCTGCCGCAGATCCTGGTCCTGTTCTTCTTCATTCTCATGCTCGAAGCCTCCGGCTATATGGTTCGCGCCGCCTTCCTGATGGATCGGCTGATGTCTGGGGTGGGCCTCTCAGGCCGCGCCTTCATCCCCCTCCTCTCCTCCTTCGCCTGCGCGATCCCGGGTATCATGGCGACGCGCTCGATCGACGATCAGCGCGATCGTCTCACCACCATTCTTATCGCGCCCTTGATGACCTGTTCCGCGCGCCTGCCCGTCTATGCGGTCGTCATCGGCGCCTTCATTCCGGCGAGGAAGGTGCTCCCCGGCGTCGGCCTGCAGGGCCTGGTCCTCTTCTGCCTTTATCTGGCGGGCATTTTGGGCTCGATGCTGGTCGCAGCCGTGCTCAAGCGCACCGTCACCAAAGGCGGCGGGGGCGGGTTCATGATGGAAATGCCCAAATATCAGATGCCGGTGTGGCGCGACGTCGCGCTCGGCCTGTGGCAGCGCGCTTATGTGTTCCTGCGCCGCGCGGGCACGGTGATCCTGTGGGTCACGATCGCCCTATGGGCGCTGACCTCCTTTCCCAAGGCGCCCGACGGCGTGAAGCAGAGCGAATATTCTGTCGCCGGCCGGATCGCGTCGACGATCGAACCGATCGTGCGGCCGGTCGGTTTCAACCACGCGCTCGCGCTGGCGATCATCCCGGCGATGGCGGCGCGCGAAGTCGCGGTGTCCGCGCTGCAGACTGTCTATTCGATCGATTCGGGCGATGACGAGAAACTTGGGCAGCAGCGGCTTGCGACGCGCCTGCGCGCCGCCTGGCCGCTGCCGACCGCGCTCGCTTTCCTCGCCTGGTTCGTGTTCGCGCCGCAATGCCTCTCCACGATCGCGGTGATACGGCGCGAGACCAATGGCTGGTTCTGGCCCGCGTTTACGCTCGTCTATTTATTTGCGCTGGCCTGGGTCGCGGCGGGCATTACCTTCTGGACCGCAACCGCGCTCGGACTCTAAGGTTGAGTCGAGCAGGTCCAAACTGCTTATTGGGACGTAAGGGTTGGCCCTTGGCAGAACATCTACCCCTTCCAAAAGGGCGGATGGCGGCGCCAACCCTTACGCTTCCTTTATTAGCGCCTTAGTGCCATCTGCGGAAGGCGGTTTGGCCATTCAACAACGGAGAGAGAAATGGCCGGCTCGGTCAATAAGGTGATCCTCGTCGGCAATCTCGGGCGCGATCCCGAATCGCGCAGTTTCCAGAATGGCGGCAAGGTGGTCGAATTGCGCATCGCCACGTCCGAAAGCTGGAAGGACCGCAATAGCGGCGAGCGCAAGGAAAAGACCGAATGGCACACGGTCAAGGTCTTCAGCGAAGGCCTCGCCAACGTTGCCGAAAAATATCTGCGCAAGGGCAGCAAGGTCTATCTCGAAGGCGCGTTGACGACCCGCAAATGGCAGGATCAGAGCGGCGCCGATCGCTACTCGACCGAGATCGTGCTGCAGGGCTTCAACGCCGTGCTGGTGCTGCTCGATCGCCGTGAGGGCGAAGGCGGCGGCCGCAGCGGCGGCTGGGACGAGGATGCCGGCGGCAACGATTTCAATTCGAGCTTCGCCGGCAGCGGCGGCGGCGCCCCGCGCGGCGGCAGCAGCGGCGGCGGTAGCAGCCGCCCGGCCGCGTTCGACAGCGACCTGGACGACGACGTCCCGTTCTGAGCTTCGCATTGTAGAAGTGGTTCGGAGAAGCTGAACCGGGCGGCACCGGCCCGCACCCCCCGGCCTCCCAACAGTTTATTCTATGGGAGGCCGGGGGGTGCGGGCCGGCGCCGCTTCAGCGAAGCTGTATGAAGACTCTAAAGCTTGTCTTTCAGTGCCTTGAGCGCGGCGAAGGGGCCAGCATCCTCTTCGCCGAGCACACCGGCTGCGCGGAGCTTTTCCTCGGCGCCGGGCGCACGCGGGAAAGGATCGAGCGCAAGCGCCATCGTCTGCGCGACCGCTTCGCCCAGATCGACCGAACCACCTTCATAGTCGAGCTCGTCGAGGTCGCCTTCCGCAAGCTCGACCTCGTCTGCGCCCGTTTCCTTCCCGGCCGGAACGAAGCGCAACGCGAAATCCTCGGCGATCCTGGCGGGAACGGCTTCTCCGCTCGCCACACAGGCCTGCGTCACCTCGCCTTCGATCCGGCCGGTCGCGGTCACGATTTCACTGTCGCGGACGAGTTCGGCGGTCGCCTCCAGCCGGTCGATACCGATCAATCCGAAGCGGGCGGCCAGCGCCGCGCGTTCGCCCGCTTCCGCCAGGATCGATACCGCACGCGGGCCGCCGCCCAGCTCGTCGAGTCTGAAGGTCCGCGAAAATTCGGGCGTCATGCCGGCCAGCCTCCGCCGATCAGCTCCGCCGCCGGCGTCGCCGCCAGCCGCACGCGCAACCCGGCCAGCCCCTCCCGCACGGCCGCGCGCGCGGCTTCGCCGGGCGCCGCGCCGCGATAGATATTGCGGTCGATGGCACCGTCGAGATCGCCCCCGGCAAAGGCTTCGCGCAGCGCGCCCAGCCGGCCGCCGAGCGCGCCCATCATCCGGCCGATATGCTTGCCGACGACGATGTCGCCGATCCCCCGCTCGCGCAATTGCCCGTCCATGTCCTCGACGAATATCTCGGCGAGATAGGCCGATGGGGCACGACCGGATTCGCCCTCATCCTCCAGCCGCAACAGCACAAGGCTCAGCACCGCCGCGACCATGTCGAAGCGGCCGTCGAGCGTGTCGGGCACCGCGCCCGCCAGATACCAATCGGGCCGCCGCGCTTCCGTCACCACTGCATTGTAAAGCGGCGTCAGCGCATCGCGATCCTTGCGACCAAACAGACGATTCAGAACTCCCATTCACCCTATCTCCGTGCGCCCCGGCTTGCGGAGCCGCCAAGCCCCGCATATTGAGGCCCGAGCGCGCGGTTGCAATCCCGATGCGTAGTGCGAGCATCGGCTCAGCCTGGGTTCAGCCTCGGGCCGGCAGGCACAAGGTACGTCGGGAAAGGGTTTTACGGAATGGCGGCATCGATCAGGCGCGGAGTGATCGCGGCGCTGGGCCTTACGGCGCTCGCGGGCTGCGCGCAGGTGCAGGATCATAAGGGCTATGTCGTCGACAACAGCCTGATCAACACGGTCCAGCCCGGCGTCGATAACAGGGATTCGGTCGCGAAGACGCTCGGTCGCCCGACGTTCGACAGCCAGTGGGACGGCGGCAACACCTGGTTCTATCTGGCGCGCAATACGCGGCAGCTCGCCTTCAGCACGCCCACTCCCGTTTCCCAGACGCTGCTGGCGGTGCGTTTCGCAGCCAATGGCGACGTGGCTTCGGTGCAGCGCACCGGGCTGGAGACGGTGCGCGAGGTTAAATTGTACGGCAAGAAGACCCCTGTGCTGGGGTCGCACCGCACATTCTTCTCGGAATTGTTCGGCAATATCGCGCCGGGCACGTCCGACAAGGCAGCCAGCGCCGACAATCCCGGCGGCTGAGGCCAGTCTCCGGCGGCGCCAGCGCGAGCTAGCGCCCCCGGCAATCAGCGCGCGATTCCAGCCCCGGCGAGTACCGCCAGCGTCAGCAATTCGGATGCGGTCGCGGACATGGTCGCGATCTGGACGGGCTTCTCCATGCCGACCAGCATCGGCCCGATTACGGCGTCGCCATCCACCTCGCGCAGCAACTTGGCCGAAATATTGGCCGATTGGAGCCCGGGCAGGACAAGCACGTTGGCCGGGCCCGACAAGCGGCTGAACGGGTATTTCTGGCGGATATTGGGATTGAGCGCCACGTCCGGCGCCATCTCGCCTTCGAACTCGAAGCCGGGATTCTTCTTCTCCATCAGCGCCACCGCCTCGCGGACATTGTCGATCCACTCGCCCGACGGATTGCCGAAGGTCGAATAAGACAGGAAGGCCACGCGGGGTTCATGGCCCATCCGGCGCGCGACCGCGGCGGTATGCTCGGCGATCGCGACCAGTTCCTTGGGCTCGGGCCGCTCGGTCACCATCGTGTCGGCCATGAAGACGGTGTGCTTCTTGCCGACGACGACGTGAATGCCGCACGGCCGCCGCCCTTCGAGCGGATCGATCACGCGCCGGACCTGACGCAAGGTCTTGCCATAGGTGCGCGTGGTCCCGGTGATCATCGCGTCGGCGTGGCCGAGCGCAAGCAGTAGAGCGCCAAAGATATTGCGGTCCTGGTTGACCATGCCTTCGACTTCGCGGCGCAGATAGCCGCGCCGCTGCAGGCGGGCGTACAGATAGTCGACCATCTGCGGCACGAGCGGCGAATGACGGCTGTTGTGCAGCTCGAAGCTCTCCGGGTCGTCGACGCCGAGCGCACGCAATTTCGCGGGCACCTCGTCGCGGCCGACCAGCACGGGCGTGCCGTAGCCACCGTCCCGGAAAGCGATCGCGGCCCGCAGCACGACTTCTTCCTCCGCCTCGGCGAAGATCACGCGCTTGGGATTGGCACGCGCATTGGCATGCGCCAGCGTCAGCACCGAGGTTGCAGGGCTAAGCCGCGCGCGCAGCTCCATGCGGTAGGCGGCGAGGTCCTCGATCTGCTTGCGCGCGACGCCGGTCCGCATCGCAGCTTCGGCGACAGCGGCCGGAATGACTTCCATCAGGCGCGGGTCGAACGGCGCGGGGATGATATAATCCGGGCCGAAGCGCGGCGCATGGCCACCATAGGCCGCGGCCACTTCCTCGGGCACCTGCTGGCGCGCGAGGCTGGCGAGTGCCTCGGCAGCGGCGATCTTCATCTCCTCGTTGATCGCGGTCGCGCGCACATCGAGCGCGCCGCGGAAGATGAAGGGAAAGCCCAGCACATTATTGACCTGGTTCGGATAGTCCGAACGGCCGGTCGCCACGATCACGTCGGGGCGGGCCGCCTTGGCTTCGGGGGGCGTGATCTCGGGGTCCGGATTGGCCATCGCGAAGATGATCGGCTTCTTGGCCATCGTCTTGACCATCTCGGCCGGCAGCGCGTTCGCCGCCGACAGGCCGAGGAAGACGTCCGCCCCCACCATCGCCTCGGCCAATGTGCGACGATCGGTCTTCACCGCATGCGCCGACTTCCACTGGTCCATATGCTCGGTCCGGCCCTGGTAGATCACGCCCGACCGGTCGCACATGATGACCTTGTCGGCGGAAACACCCATCGCCTTGATCAGCTCGGTGCAGGCGATCGCCGCCGCGCCCGCACCGTTGACGACGACGTTGATGTCCTTGAGCTCACGATTGGTGAGATAGCAGGCGTTGATCAGGCCGGCGGCGGTGATGATCGCGGTGCCATGCTGGTCGTCATGCATCACCGGGATGTTCATGCGCTCGCGCAGCGTCTGCTCGATCACGAAACATTCGGGCGCCTTGATGTCCTCAAGGTTGATCCCGCCGAAACTGGGTTCGAGCAGGGCAACCGCGTTGCAGAAGGCATCGACGTCTTCGGTCGCGAGCTCCAGATCGATCGAATCGACATCGGCGAAGCGCTTGAACAGCACCGCTTTGCCTTCCATCACGGGCTTGGAGGCAAGCGCACCGAGATTGCCGAGGCCGAGGATCGCGGTGCCGTTCGAGATCACCGCGACCAGATTACCCTTGGCGGTATAATCATAGGCCTTGCTGGGATCCTCGGCGATCGCACGGACCGGAACCGCCACGCCGGGCGAATAAGCGAGGCTCAGGTCGCGCTGCGTCGCCATTGGCTTGGACGCGATAATCTCGATCTTACCGGGGCGGCCGGCCGAGTGATAATCGAGCGCTTCCCGCTCGGAAAATTGTACGTTGCTGCCTTCGCCCACGTTCTGGCTCCAATCCTATATGCTTTACCCCCTATCCGCCGTTTTCGCTCACGTCACCCCATTGCGAATATGGGGGGTAAGCGGCTAGTCGCCACGGTTCACCAGAATCAGGGAAAGACAAATGTCGGACACGATCGCAGCGGATCAGCTGCGCCTCTTCATCGAACGTATCGAGCGCCTCGAAGAGGAAAAGAAGGGCATGGCGGACGATATCCGCGACGTTTACTCCGAAGCCAAGGGCCAAGGGTACGACACCAAGACGATGCGCTCGATCATCCGCTTGCGGAAGATGGAGAAGGATGCGCGCGACGAGGCGGAATATCTGCTCGACACCTACAAGGCCGCACTCGGTCTGGCCTGACGTTGAAGGATTTGGTGCCGCGCGCTAGACGGGCGGCACATCCCCTCCCCCTTCCTAGAAAAGAATATCGGGCGTCCATGGCCGGCCATTCCAAATTCAAGAACATCATGCACCGCAAAGGTGCGCAGGATAAGAAGCGCGCGGCGCTTTTCTCCAAGCTGTCGCGAGAAATCACCGTCGCGGCCCGCTCCGGCCTCCCCGATCCGAACATGAACGCGCGCCTGCGTGCCGCGGTCATCACGGCGCGCAAGGAAGGCTTGCCCAAGGACAATATCGACCGCTCGATCAACAAGGCGGCGGGCGGGGACGCGGATAATTACGAAGAAATCCGCTATGAGGGCTTCGGCCCGGGCGGCGTCTCGCTGATCGTCGAAACGCTGACCGACAACCGCAACCGCACCGCGACCAATGTCCGGCTCGGCTTTTCCAAGAATGGCGGCAATCTCGGCGCGCCCAACTCGGTCAGCCACGCTTTCGACAGACTCGGCCTGATCAGCTACCCGGCTTCCGCGGGCGGCGACGAGAAAGTGTTCGAGGCAGCACTCGAGGCCGGCGCGGAGGATGTCGAGAGCAGCGAGGACGGCCACTCGATCTGGACCGCGCTCGACAATCTGCACGAGGTCGCGAAGGCGCTGGAGTCGGTTCTGGGAGAGGCCGAGGGGGTCAAACTGGCCTGGCGCCCGCAAACTCTGGTCGCGGTCGACGAGGCGCAGGCGGGTACCTTGCTTAAACTGATCGACGCGCTCGACGACGATGACGACGTCCAGACAGTCTGGGGCAATTACGACATCTCCGACGAGATCATGGAGAAGTTGGGATAAGAATCGGAGCTTGCCGGGCTAGGCTGCAGCCTGAGCGGAACCAGGCGAAGCAATGATCCTGATCGGCCTCGACCCCGGGTTGGGTACGACCGGCTGGGGCGTGATCGCGGCGGAGGGCAATCGCCTGTCCCACGTTGCCAACGGGCAGATACGTACCGACAGCGCCGCTCCCCTGCCCGCGCGCCTCGTGGCCCTGCACGAAGCGTTGGGTGAGCTCTTCGACGCGCACCGACCACAGGCGGCGGCGGTCGAGGAGGTGTTCGTCAACATGAACCCGCAATCGACGCTCAAGCTCGGGCAGGCTCGCGGTGTTGTCCTGCTCGCCGCCGCGCGGCATGGGCTGGACGTGGGGGAATATGCCCCGACACTGGTCAAGAAGGCGGTGGTCGGCACCGGCGGCGCGGAAAAAGCCCAGGTCCATGCCATGGTCGCGCGGCTCTTGCCGGGGGTGAAGATCGCCGGCGCGGACGCGGCCGATGCGCTCGCCGTCGCGATCACGCATGCGCACCATCTGGCGAGCGCGCGGCGGCTCGGTTAGGATCGGCGCATGATTGCCCGCCTTTCCGGAAGTCTGGCCGAAACCGCGGCCGATCATCTCGTGATCGACGTGAACGGCGTCGGCTATCTCGCTTATGCCTCGACGCGTACCCTGTCCGCGATCGGACCGATCGGCGGCAGCGTTCTTTTGCTCACCGAGATGCAGGTGCGCGAAGATGCGATCACATTGTTCGGCTTCGGATCGGCCAGCGAGCGTGACTGGTTCCGGCTGTTGACCGGCGTCCAGGGCGTGGGTGGCCGCGTCGCGCTGGCGATCCTGTCGGTGCTTGATCCCAATGAACTGACGCGCGCCATTGCGAGCGGCGACAAGGCAATGATCGCGCGCGCCAATGGCGTCGGCCCCAAATTGGCGCAACGGATCGCGATGGAATTGCGCGACAAGGTGGGCGGGATCGCGCTCGGACCCGGCGCCGCCCCCGCGCCGGCGGGTTCGGCAAGCGCAGACGCGGCCTCAGCGCTCGCCAATCTCGGTTTCCGCCCCGCCGAAGCCTCCGTTGCGGTAGCGGCGGCTAGCGATGAACTCGGTCCCGACGCCAGCCTCGACGCACTCGTAAGGCTCGCATTGCGAAAAGCCGCCCGCTGATCAAATTGGCGTAAGTAGCGGTTCTCCCGCGAAGAACGCCGCCAGGTTGGCCAGCGCGAGGTCGGCCATCGCCTTCCGCGTCTCATGGGTCGCGCTTCCCTGATGCGGAAGCAGCACGACATTTTCGAGGACAAGCAGTGCTTCAGGCACATGTGGCTCTTGCGCGAATACGTCGAGTCCTGCGGATCCCAATCGCCCATCCCGAAGAGCCGCCACCAATTCAGCCTCGTCGACGACCGACCCCCGCGAAACGTTGATCAAGGTACCATCCGGCCCGAGCGCCTCGATCAATCTGCGGCCGACCAGACCGGCAGTGGCCGGTCCGCCCGAAACCGCTATGACAAGGATATCGGCCCAGCTGGCCAGCCTGACCGGGTCGTCGAAATAGCGATAATCCGTGGCCTCGCTCTTTGGGTGGCGAGAGAAATAGCCGATTTGAGACGCAAAAGGCTGGGCACGCTTCGCGATGGCCTGCCCGATCCGGCCAAGCCCCAGGACGCCGATCCGGCGCCCGCTCGCCCGGCGCGCGAGCGGCGGCGGGCCTTCCGCGGCCCAGCGCCCCTGACGGAGGTACAGGTCATAAGCGGGCACACGCCGCGCCACCGCCAATATCAGAGCAATAGCAAGATCGGCGACGTCGTCGGTCAGCACGTCGGGCGTATTCGTGACCGCGATCCGCCTGGCCCGCGCGTGGCCGATATCGATCCGGTCATAGCCCACCCCCACGTTCGCGATCATTTCGAGATCGGGCATGGCATCCATCGTCGCCGCATCGATCCCGTCGCCGCCACAAAGCGCGGCCCGAATTCCGGTACCTGGCTCAAACCGCAAATCGTACAGATCGCCGACATGCTCCAGGCAGCTCAGCCTCGGATTCTTGGCCAGCATAAGCAAAAGCGGCTTGGGCGGCATGGAATATCCTCTGCGGGGGCATCGACGCTCTAGCATGCCCGCGTTATGTCGGAAGGCATGATCGAGGGTGATCGCCTGCTTTCCGCCGACCGCACGCCGGACGATGCCGATGCGGCATTGCGCCCGCGCTCGCTCGACGAATTCGTCGGGCAGAAGGCCGCGCGCGACAATCTGCGCGTCTTCATCCAGGCGGCCAAGGCGCGGGGCGAGGCGCTCGACCATGTCCTCTTCTTCGGCCCACCCGGCCTCGGCAAGACGACGCTCGCACAGATCATCTCGCGCGAGCTGGGCGTGGGGTTTCGCGCGACGTCGGGGCCCGTGATCGCCAAGTCGGGCGATCTTGCTGCCCTCCTCACCAATCTCGAGGAAGGCGACGTCCTCTTCATCGACGAGATCCACCGCCTCGCGCCGGCGGTCGAGGAAATCCTCTATCCGGCGATGGAGGACCGCGCGCTCGACATCATGATCGGCGAAGGTCCGTCAGCGCGCAGCGTGCGGATCGATCTGCCGCGCTTCACTTTGGTGGGCGCGACGACGCGCCAGGGGCTGCTGACCACGCCGCTGCGCGATCGGTTCGGCATCCCGATCCGGCTCAATTTCTATTCGGTCGACGAACTGGAGCTGGTAGTGCGGCGCGCCGCGCGCCTGCTCGGCTTCGCTATGTCGGACGATGGCGCCGCCGAAATCGCGCGCCGTGCGCGCGGCACTCCGCGCATCGCCGGCCGCCTGCTGCGACGCGTACGCGATTTCGCACATGCGGCCGGACATGACGTCGTCGAAGCGAAGGACGCCGACGTCGCGCTCAACCGGCTTGAAGTCGATGCGCTGGGGCTGGACGCAATGGACCGGCGCTATCTCAACATGATCGCCGACATCTATCGCGGCGGCCCGGTTGGCGTGGAGACGCTGGCGGCGGGCCTGGGCGAGCCGCGCGACACGATCGAGGAAGTGATCGAACCTTATCTGATCCAGCTCGGCCTGGTCGCGCGTACCGCACGCGGCCGCTGCCTCAATGGCCGGGCCTGGACGCATCTTGGCCTCGAGCCGCCGGCCGCCGCGGGACAGACCGGCCTCTTCGACGGCTGAACCTTGGGCGGAGCCGACCCGCTCCCCACCGGATCAGCAACTGTATCACTTGCCGCGCGACCTCTTCCACCAAAACAAAAAGGGCGGCTCCCGAAGGAGCCGCCCTTAATGTCTGGCCATGCCAGGCTCGACTTACCAGTCGACCTTGGCACCGACGCGGAAGTAACGGCCGATAAAGCCCTGACCGGCCCAGGCCGGGTTGAACTTGTACAGACCATAACCCGCGCTCGGATCGTACGGCGCCTTCACGTTGAACACGTTCAGCATGTTCACATAGAAGGTCAGCTTGCCGCCAACCTTGTATGTGGCAGTGGCATCGACGTCGATGAAGTGCGGCGTGTGGCAGCGGATCGGCGTCGCATTGTCGCGATACGTCACGACTTCCGCACCGATCGAACCCACGCAATCGCCGGGGATACCGCCGTCATCAGCACCCGCAAGGTCGTAACCGCTGGTGTAATTGACGGTGGCCGAGAACGTCGCCTTGCCGCTGAAGTCGAACGTATTCTGCCAGCTGCCCTTATACTTCGGCGAACCCGAGCAGGACGTGATTTCGCACGGCCCCAGAGTTCCGGCATAGCGCTCGATCGTTCCATCATCGTCGATCTTGTTCAGCTTCCTGAGGTAGGTCGCGTTCAAGTTGCTCGTCCAACGGATGCCGCTCGTCAGCGGCATATGCACTTCGGCGGTGAGGTCGAAACCGTTCGTCTTCAGCGCGTTGGCGTTGCCATAGTAGCTCGTGATCGTGCCGAGCAGCGGCAAAGCGGCCGGGAACAAATTGTCCGGAACGCCAGGCGAGGTAACGCAGCCGGGAACATTGGTCACGCCATTGTTGGCATAATATTGCGCAACCGCAGCCGAGCAGTTCGGCGTTGTGATCAGGTGCTTGACCTTAATGTTATAGTAATCGACCGTAACAGTCAGCCAACGAACCGGATCGAGCACAACACCCAGGGTGTACGAAGTCGACTTCTCCGGCTTGACGGCCGGGTTGCCAACAGACGTCAGGCCATAGCTGTAGCCATTCGATGCATAATCGTCGTTGCCATGTGCCGCGAGGAAGGCTGCACCACCAGCCTGCTGGTTCGTAACCTGGTTAGCGATATAGCCCGTCGTCGGGAGACCATAAGCCTCGTTGAAGCTCGGGATCGCAAAGCCCTTCGAATAGGTGCCACGCAGCTTGATCTGGTGGATCGGCTTGATCTGCGCTTCGAACTTCGGTGAGAAGTTCTTCTGGCCCGACGAATATTTGTCGTAACGGCCAGTCGCCTTGAGGTCCAACTGCGTGAAGATCGGTGCATCGATTTCGTAGAAGGCCGACTTCACGTTACGCGACCCTTCCACGCCCACGGCGTTGATGCCGTAGTAACGCGAATACGGATCCACCTCGTTGGCCGGATTCGAACTCGGGTTGTCGATCGACTCCTTGCGATAGGCAGCGCCGACCGCAACCTGGAGCGGGCCACCCGGCAGATCGAAGAAGGCGTGTGCCAACGTGCCCTGGATCAAGGTCAACTTCGAAACCGAATTGACCACCTTGGTCGGAGAGAGATACTCACGCTCCGCCTCGCTGTTGGAGGCTTGGTTGACGAAGTTGTACGAGCCGTCGGCGATCACGTCGAGCAGGTGACGTGCGAAGATGTAGTTCCTGCTCGTATATTTCAGCTTGGCTTCCGAATGGGTCGCGTCAAAAGCGTAATTCCAATCGTTGTTAGCGCCGAACGAACCCTTGATGCCTGCCGAATAACGGAAGGTACGGGTGTCGGTATCGTCCTCGGTGGGGCGATCATAACGGCTGGCTAGACGCGCCTGCTCGCCGAGCGAAGCGAACGGATTGTTCGGGTTGAGCGTGCCGTTCGATGCGGTGCAGGTCACTGTGCCGCGCGAGCAGACATAGACCGGTAGCAGGATCGGGCTGAGCGTCACCTGCGTACCGCCGGCGGCGGTCTGGTTTGCAAAATTTTCCGGCGTCAGCGGATTCCACGTCTTGGTCTCGTAGAAATTGAACATCGCATAAGCCTGCGCGTTCGCGCCGACATTGACCGTCAGGTGCGCGTTGCCGCCCAGGCGCTGGATCTTGCCGCTATACTGATAATATTGATTGATCAGATCCTGCTGACAGACGACCGACGGAGCGCTCGCGCCCGCACCGGTGCGCTGCGCGGCGGTCAGCGTGATTGGCTTCAGGTTTTGACAACCCAATGCCGGATTCAGCATCTGATAGGTCGAGCCGGGAATGGCGGCGGTACCGGCCGCATTGTACGGGCGAACGAACGGAACGGTAGTCGTGCCGAGGCCACCATAGGAGCCGTTGAACTGGATGCCGTTAAGCACGCCGTTCGACGCGCAAACCTTTGAACCCGATGGGAAAGCCGGATTGTCGCCATTCGCGGTGCCGCAGACACTGCTCTGGTCAGCGGTACTCGGGAGTCCGCTGCGGTCATGCAGATACAACGAACCGTTGTTCTGGAATTCACCGTTCACATAGACATTGAAGCCGTCCTTGCTAAGGTCGCCATAGCCGTAAGTGGCGTCAAGGCGCTGCTCGCCGGAATCGCCGTGCTGCGAAACCGCGCCCGAGGCGTTCAGGTGAAGGCCGGTGATCTGCTTCTTGATAATGACGTTGACCACGCCCGCGACGGCATCTGCGCCGTAGGTCGAGGAGGCACCGTCCTGCAGAACTTCCACACGATCGACGATCGAGTCCGGAATGGTATTGATATCGACGAAGTTGCGGTAACCGTCGTCGGCGAGCGGATAAGGCGCGCTGCGGAGGCCATCGAACAGGGTCAGCGTACGACCGTCGGTCAGGCCGCGCAGCGACGGCGCGCTCGCGCCCTTCGGGAAGCCGAACTGCGACCAATTGCTGTTCAGCGTGCCGCCATTGTTGGCGGAGAGCGATTGAACCGCGTCGGCAACCGTGTTGATGCCCCGGTTGGCGAGGTCGGTCGAGCTCAGCACCGTGACCGGCGACGCGGTAGCGGCCGACGCGTTGCGGAACAGTGTACCGGTAACTACGATTTCCTGGTCGGCCGGCGCCGCGTCAGCAGCCGGAGCCGCCGCCGTCGAGGCCGCCTGCGCAAAAGCCGGCGCGGCCATCACCAGCGCCATACCCAGCGCCAGCGGGGCAGCGCCTGCGCGCAGCGACGCTCGGTTGAAGATCTTGTGAGTCATCATATCGTTCCAGTCCCTTTCTGGAAGCAGTCTGACCTGAGGGGGCCCCTGCTCGACCGATAATGTGCGCGCCAATGCCCGACAGACACGGGTCGCACGTACCGGCATGGCGAAGTGATGCCTGATGCCTCACCGCCATGTAAAGCTGGCGTTCATGCTGCCTAAAGGTTCTCTTTCTCTGTCGCACAAATGCAACAGAAGCAATCGCATCCAGAAGCGGAACATATAGAGATAATAACAAGAACATACTGACGTGATCACCGCGTTTAATGGCCGTAATATTTGATAGCCGGGAAATGTTGCTGCGCAGCAACACCCCCTTTTGCATGATTGTTACCGGTTCCACGCCAACCAGGAGAATTTCGAACGAATTAGAGGTTTTGACCGCGATACGGTTTGTTCCGGGGCCGCTTACGGATTGGGCATCGGACCGACCAGAAGGATCGGATCGATCCGCACGTCATACCAGGTCATACCCCAGTGCAAATGCGGGCCGGTGGCCCGGCCGGTGCGGCCAATCAGGCCGATTTCCTGGTCGCGCGCCACCCGATCGCCTGTCTTCACGTCGATCCGCTGGAGATGCATCAAGGCACTTACCAACCCGAAGCCATGATCGATCATCACCAGATTGCCTTCGAGACTGAATGGATGGTCGGTCGCAAGCACCACTATTCCGTCCGCCGGAGCGCGCGCTGCGGTGCCTTCCAGCACAGGCCCGCCTGGCGTCCGTGCAATGTCGAGCCCGCCGTGCGGCGCACCTGCGACACCATGGGCGTAAATACGCTGCGATCCGAACATCGTGCTGATCCGGCCGGTGGCAGGCCAATGGAAAGCCTGACGCCAGCCATCGCTTTCGGCGTGGACGCCGCGCGCGGCCTCGATCTGTGCGAATTCGGCGGCGCGGATCTTCCGATAGGCTTCGCTGGGACTGGTACCCTGATAGAGCGTGGGCAGGGATGAAACGTCCCAGTGGCGCGGCGCGACAGCGATGGGCAGGCGCAACAGCCGCCCGTCCTGCATCCGAGCCTCCAGGATCGCCGATGGCCCCTGATCGCGCGCGAAGCCCAGGATGAAGCGCCCGTCCGCGGCAAATCGCACGGGTTTGCCATCGAGCAGCAGCAAAGCGGTGTCAGCCGGGACAATACCGCTGAGCAGCCCCCCTTGCTGCGCCGGCGCGCTCAACCTGAAAGTCTGCGCGTCGACGATGCGCGGAGGCGGCGGCATGACCGGCTGGCCAACCGGCGGAGGCGGGGTAGCGGGGCCCGGCGCTACCGGCCGCTCGGCACATCCGGCGACAAGCAGCAGCAACACCAAAGGCGCGGCGGCGATCGGTCCGCGCGCGGGCTTCAAGCGATCCGCTCCGCCTCCGTCGCTATCTGGGGCGTTGCATACGCCTCCTGGCGCGCAACGCTCCAGTAACGCAGATCCTCCAGCGCGATCCGCTCGCCCGATCGGGCGCAGACGACATGATCGCCCGGAACCAGGACGCGGAAGCCATTGGCCATATAATGGAGCTTGGCGGGCTTTCCTTGGCTCATCAGCATGTTGTCGGGCCTTTGCGTCTCAGAGCAGGGTTGGCTGCGCCGGTTTGTGACGTTCCATAGCAGGGCGTGGGCCGCCCTCAACCCGGGCGCCCACCCGTCCGTCCGCAAAAACGAGCGTCACGGCGCCCGCCGCCCTGGCGGCGGCGCTGGAGGCGACGACCTTGCCGTCACGTGCCTCGACCCGCGCATAGCCGCGCGCTAGCGGCCGATCGGGATGAAGCTGCTCGGCCAGCCGCCAAAGCCTGTCGAGCCGCTCGCGCGCCTCGACGATGCGTCCTGTCACCAGCGCCGGTCGCAAACGTGCCGCCGCCAATCGCTCGCGACCGCGCGCAACCTTTGTGGCAAGCAGGCCAGGGCGGAGCGCACCGGCGGCCTCGGCCAGCTCGCGCCGGGCATGGGCAAGCCTTGAGGACAGGCCCCGCGGCAGGCGGTCGCCAAGATCGTCGACCTTCTGCCGCTGTGGAGCGAGCAACCGGTCGAGCGCGGGCAGGTGTCGCGCGATCGATACGAGTCTCTCGCCCGCATGCTGGTGATAGCGCCGCGCGCAGCGGCCGGCGCGCAGCCCGAGCTCGCGGACGTTAGACAGCAATTCGGCGCGTACCGGCACCGCCATTTCCGCCGCCGCGGTCGGGGTCGGCGCGCGTACATCCGCGGCAAAGTCACAAAGCGTGACATCGGTTTCGTGCCCGACCGCCGAAATCACCGGGATCGGCGATTCCGCGACCGCGCGCACGACCACTTCCTCGTTGAAGGCCCACAAATCCTCGATCGAGCCGCCACCGCGCGCGACGATCAGCAGATCGGGCGGCTCGGGCATTGCGGCGAAACCCCGCACCGCCGCCGCGACCTGCGCCGCCGCCCCTTCCCCCTGCACCGCGACCGGCCACACCAACACATGCGTCGGGCAGCGGTCCTCGAGCCGATGGAGAATGTCGCGGATCACGGCACCCGTCGGCGAGGTCACCACCCCGATCTTGCGCGGCAGGAATGGCAAGCGGCGCTTGCGATCGGAATCGAACAGACCTTCGGCGGCAAGCGCGCGGCGGCGCTGGTCCAGCAAAGCCATCAGCGCGCCCTGCCCCGCCAGTTCCAACCGCTCGATCACGATCTGGTAGCGTGAGCGGCCGGGATAGGTGGTGAGCCGTCCGGTCGCGATCACCTCGATCCCGTCCTCGGGCCGAAACGCGACCGGCGTTCCCTTCCAGATCACACCGTCGAGGCAGGCGCGATCGTCCTTGAGCGTGAGATAGCTATGTCCCGAGGCGACGCGCTTGAAGCCCGAGATCTCGCCGCGCACGCGGACGTGGCTGAACGCATCCTCGACCGATCTTTTGAGCGCACCGGACAATTCGGAAACGGACAGCGCAGGCGAATTGTCGCCCGGCGACTCCTCGGCTAACAGCGCCGCAGTTTCCGGAGGAAGTGAAGACGTCATGAAGGTCCTGCTCATCGGTTCGGGCGGGCGCGAACATGCGCTTGCATGGAAGCTCGCGCAATCGCCGCGGCTGTCCAAACTCTATGCGACACCGGGCAATCCGGGCATAGCCGCGCATGCCGAGCTGGTCGATATCGAGCCGCATAACATCGTCGGCTTCGCGCGCGAGGAAAATATCGGCCTGGTCGTGATCGGCCCCGAGCAGCCTTTGGTCGAGGGGCTGGCGGACCGATTGCGCGAAGAGGGAGTCCTGGTGTTCGGCCCCTCGCAGGCCGCCGCCCAGCTTGAGGGCTCGAAGGGCTTCACCAAGGATCTGTGCCACCGCGCCAACATCCCGACCGCGGATTATGCGCGCTTCACCGACGCCGCCACTGCCCGGGCAGCGCTACCGCGCTTCGGCCTGCCGGTGGTGATCAAGGCCGACGGACTCGCTGCCGGCAAAGGTGTGGTCATCCCCGAAACGCACGAGGAAGCCGAGGCCGCGATCGACGACATGTTCAGCGGCAGCTTCGGCGAAGCCGGCGCCGAGGTCGTGATCGAGGAATATATGACCGGCGAGGAAGCGAGCTTCTTCGCCCTGACCGACGGCACGAACATGGTCGCCTTCGGATCGGCGCAGGATCACAAGCGCGTCGGCGACGGCGATACCGGCCCCAATACGGGCGGCATGGGCGCCTATAGCCCGGCTTCGATCCTCACCCCGGCGCTCGAAGCGCAGGTGATGGATGAGATCATCCGCCCGACGGTCGAGACGATGGCGGCCGAGGGCAATCCTTATTCGGGCGTGCTGTATGCCGGGCTGATGCTCACCGCCGAGGGGCCCAAGCTGATCGAATATAATTGCCGCTTCGGCGATCCCGAAGCGCAGGTGCTGATGACGCGCTTCGACGGCGACCTCCTCACCCTCCTGGCCGATGTCGCGGAGGGCCGTCTCGGCGAGATCGGGAAGCCCGAACTGGCGGACCGGATCGCGCTGACGGTGGTGATGGCCGCAAAGGGCTATCCGGGAACGCCGCAAAAGGGCGGCGCCATCGAACGGATCGACAAGGCCGAGGGGCTGGGTGCGCGCGTCTTTCAGGCCGGGACCGCGCTCGCCGACGGCAAGCTGGTCGCGGCCGGCGGGCGCGTGCTCGCGGTCACCGCGACCGGCAAAAGCGTCGCCGAGGCTCAACTCAACGCCTACGCCGCCGTGGACCAGATCGACTTCCCGACCGGCTTCTGCCGGCGCGATATCGGCTGGCGCGAGCTGGAACGCGAAGCGGCGCGGGTTGCCTGAATCGCACCACCGGGGTTAGAGCGCCGCCACGCACTCAAGGAGCATCGATGAGCACCACCACGATAATCGTCATCGCCGTCATCGTAGTGATCGCGCTTGCCTTCCTGTTCCTCGTCCGCGGCCGCAAGCAGCATGTGACCTTCAGCGACACGCCGCCGCTGACGCCCAGGGCCGCGCCCGCGCCGAAACCCGTCGTGGCAACGCCACCCGCACCCACCGTGCCGGCCGAGGGCCACGGCATCACGACCGAGATCGCGGACGCGGTCGAGGATGTGGTCGACCAGTTTGTCGGCATCCAGTCGCATCCCAAGCCCGAGCCGGCCAAGGGCCCGGGCGATACGCTCACGCAGCTGAAGGGCCTCGGCCCCAAGGCCGCGAGCCTGCTCAACGATCTGGGCGTGACGCGCTTCGAGCAGATCGCCTTGTGGAACGACGCCGACATCGCCGCGATCGACGCGCAGATGGGCGCGTTCAAGGGCCGCATCGGCCGCGACCGCTGGGTCGATCAGGCCAGGCTCCTCGCCAAAGGCGACACCGCCGCGTTCGAAGCCGAATTCGGCGCACTGGGCGGCTGACGCCCCTGTTGGTCTTCAGCGCGCCAGGCAGGTCGCCAACAGTTTGTCGATCTTGCGCCCGTCCATATCGACCACCTCAAACCGCCAGCCGCTATCCTCGAATGTCTCGCCCACCTTGGGCAGATGCTTGAGCACGGACAAAGCGAAGCCCGCCGCGGTCGCGTAATCGCGGTCCTCGGGCAGCTCGATGCCGAGCTTCTCGGCCAGCTGGTCGGCGGGGGACGAGCCCGACACCAGCCAGCTGCCGTCCTCGCGTTGGACGAAGGGCGGATCGGTGTCCTCATCCTGATCCGAGGCAAAGGCGCCCGCGATCGCAGCGAGCAGGTCGACCGGGGTCACGATCCCTTCGAAATGGCCATATTCGTCGTGGACGAAGGCCATCGGTACGTTCGCGCCGCGCAGCACCTGGAGCGCGTCCATCGCGTCGATCTGGTCCGACACGAACGGGACGGGCCGTATCATTGCTTCGAAGTCGATCGGCTTGCCCGCGAGCGTGGCAGTGAGCAGTTCGCGTGCCTCGATCACGCCCATCAGTTCGTCGATCGATTCCCGTCCGACCGGCATCCGGCTGTGCGGCAGTTCGGCGAGGGGGTTCTCCTCGCTGAGATCGATCCATTCGACCTGCGTGCGCGGGGTCATCACTTCGCGCACCGGCCGGTCGGCGAGCCGCACCACGCCCGAGATGATCGCGCGCTCGCTCTCCTCGATCACGCCTGCGGTCGAGGCTTCGGCCACGACAAGGTGCAGTTCCTCGGCGGTGACCTGGCTGTCGCGCCTTTTGTGCAGGCCCATCAGGCGGATCAGCAGCGCGCTCGAATGTTCCAGCGACCACACGACCGGGGCGGCGATCCGCGACAGCCACAGCATCGGCAGGCCCGCCACCACCGCGATCGGCTCTGGCGCGGTGAGCGCGATCTGCTTGGGCACGAGCTCACCGATCACGAGGCTTAGGAAAGTGGTCGCGACGATGACCAGCCCGAAGCCCCAATGTTGCGCGGACTCATGGCTGACGCCCAGATATTCGAGCCGCTCGGCTACCGGCCCTCCCAGCGCCTCGCCCGAAAAGGCACCCGCCAGCACCGCGGTCAGCGTGATGCCCGTCTGGACGGTGGACAGGAACTTGCCGGGGTCGGCGGCGAGATCGATCGCCACCCGAGCGCCCTTGCGCCCTTTGCGCGCCATCGCCTCCAGGCGCGGCTTGCGCGCGGAGACGATCGCGAGTTCCGACATCGCGAACAGGGCGTTCACGAGCATCAGTGCGAGGACGATAAGGACATCGATCCAGGGGAAAGGGTCAAGCGACATGATATAGGTGGATGAGCATATCGCTTACACGCTCGCGCGGAGCAAGTTCAGTCGTTCATCGCCTCTGCCGCAAGCACCTCCGCCTCGATCAGCAGCGCATCCTCCGTGCCTCCCTGCGCGACACGTTCACGCCCGATCAGCACCAGAACGGGCACCGCGAGCGGAGACACCTTCTCCAGGTCCATATGCAGCATCGTGCTCTGCGCGCGGTCGAGCAGGGCGACGAGGCGACCGACGTCGGTCATCTTGGCGCGGGCATCGTCCCAGGCGGCGCGCATCAGCAGATGGTCGGGCTCATACTTGCGCAGCACGTCGTAGATGAGGTCGGTCGAGAAGGTGACCTGGCGCCCGGTCTTGCGCTTGCCGGGATGCTGGCGCTCGACCAGCCCGCCGATCACCGCCACCTCGCGGAAGGCGCGCTTCAGGAGGCTCGATTGCTGGACCCAGTCGACGAACTCGTCCTCCAGCACCTCCTTTGTGAAGAGGGGTGCGGGGTTTGTAACCGGTTCCAAGCTGTAGGTGGCGATCGCATAATCGCTCGCCACGAAGCCGAGCGGCTTGAGCCCCGCCGTCTCCATCCGCCGCGTGATCAGCATGCCGAGCGACTGGTGCGCATTCCAGCCTTCGAAACTGTAGACGACCATGTAATGCCGGCCTTCGCGCGGGAAGGTTTCGATCAGCAACTGGTCCGGCCGCGGCAAGGCCGAGCGGCGCGCCTGCATCTCCAGCCATTCTCGCACGTCGGCGGGAAAGCGGTGCCATTGCGCGGGCTCGGCGAAATAATGGCGGACGCGGTCGGCGAGGTTGGTCGAGATCGGCATGCGCGCGCCGCCATAGGTGGGGATGCGCGCGGGCTTTTTGGTCGCGTGGACAAACAGGTCCTCGGTATCCATCCGGTCGACCTCGAGCGCGAGGCCGGCAAAAAAGAAAGTATCGCCCGGCCGCATGCTTGCAGCGAACCCCTCCTCGACCTTGCCGAGCGTGCGGCCGTTCTTGAAGCGCACGGTCAGCATGTCGGCCTCGACGATAATGCCGGCATTGAGGCGGTGCTGCTCGATGAAGCGCGGATGGCTCACCCGCCACAGCCCGTCCTCGCCGAGCGTCAGGCGCTTGAAGCGGTCATAGGCCTTGAGCGCGTAGCCGCCGGTCGAGATGTAATCGAGCACCTGGCGGAAGAGTTCGGGGCTCAAGGCGCTATAGGGCAAGGCATCCTGGATCTCGGACAGCATCTTTGCTTCCTCGAACGGCGCGGCGCAGGCGCAGGCCATGACATGCTGGGCGAGCACGTCGAGCGCGCCGGTGCGGAAGATGTCGGTATCCAGCTCGCCCGCCTCGACCGCGTCGACCGCGGCGCGCGCCTCCAGATATTCGAAGCGATTGCCGGGCACGATCACCGCCTCGGACGGCTCGTCCAGCCGGTGGTTCGCGCGGCCGATGCGCTGGGTCAGGCGCGAGGCGCCCTTGGGCGCACCCATCTGGATGACGAGATCGACATCGCCCCAATCGACGCCCAAATCGAGACTGGCGGTCGCGACCAGGGCGCGCAACCGCCCCGCCGCCATCGCGCCCTCCACCTTGCGCCGCGCCTCGACCGAGAGCGAGCCGTGATGCACGCCGATCGGCAGGTTCTGATCGTTGACCGCCCACAGGTCCTGGAAGATCAGCTCGGCGAGGCTGCGCGTGTTGCAGAAGATGATGGTGGTGCGGTGCGTCTCGATCTCCGCCATCACCTGCGCGGCGGCATAGCGGCCCGAATGGCCCGACCAGGGCACGCGATCCTCGGGCAGCAGGATGTGGAGGTCGGGCTCGGCGCCGGGATCGCCATCGACCTTGGCGACCGCGTCGATATCGCCGCCGGGGGCAAGCCACGCGCGATAGGCGTCGGGATCGGCCACGGTCGCGGACAAGGCCACGCGACGCAGGCCGGGCGCGAAATGCTGGAGGCGGGCCATGCAGAGCGAGAGCAAGTCGCCGCGCTTGCCGGTGGCGAAGGCGTGGACCTCGTCGACGATGATCGTCTTGAGCTTCTCGAACAGGAACTTGCTGTCCGGATGGCTGAGCAAGAGGCTGAGCGATTCCGGCGTGGTCAGCAGCATGTTGGGCGGCCGGACCCGCTGGCGTGCCTTGCGATCGGACGGCGTGTCGCCGGTGCGGCTCTCGACCGTGATGGCGAGGCCCATCTCCGCGATCGGATCCATCAGGTTGCGCTGCACGTCGATCGCGAGCGCCTTCAGCGGCGAGACGTAGAGCGTGTGGAGGCCCTCGACCGGGTTTTCGGTGAGATCGACCAGGCTGGGGAGGAAGCCGGCGAGCGTCTTGCCCGCGCCGGTGGGGGCGACCAGCAAAGCGTGGCTGCCGGTGCGGGCGACGTCGAGCATTTCCAGTTGGTAGCGGCGGGGTTGCCAGCCGCGTACGGTGAACCATGCGGCGATTTGCGGGGGGAGGTTCATCAGAGCCCTCTCCCGTTCTTCACGGGAGAGGGTTGGGTGAGGGTCTTCTTGTGCCTCGGGCCACGGTCCCCGTGAAAAGAAGAAAAAAGAAGAAGACCCTCATCCAACCTTCTCCCGCAAGCGGGAGAAGGCTTTAGATCAACGCTGGAACGAACCCTCATGCCGACCATATAGGAAGGATGGCACGCCTCGGCACCTGGATCGAACCCAAGCCGAATGGGCTGTACATCCCGGCGGCGGACGCGTGGATCGATCCGTCGACGCCGCAGGAACGCGCGCTGGTGACGCACGGCCATGCCGACCATGCGCGCGGCGGGCATGGGGCGGTGCTGGCGACGGCCGAGACAATCGCGATCATGGCGACGCGCTACGGGCCGCAGAACGGTCAGGCCGTTGCCTATGGCGAAACCGTCAAAGTCGGCGAGGTCGAGGTGAAGTTCGTGCCGGCAGGCCATGTGCTGGGATCGGCGCAGATCGTTTTAATGCACAAAGGGGAGCGGATCGTGGTGTCGGGCGATTACAAGCGCCGTCCCGACCCGACATGCGCGCCGTTCGAGCCGGTGCCGTGCGACATCTTCATCACCGAGGCGACGTTCGGCCTGCCCGTGTTCCGTCATCCCGATACCGGATCGGAGATAGACCGGCTGCTGGAGGCGCTCCACGCCAACCCCGAACGCTGCGTGCTGGTCGGCGCCTATGCGCTGGGCAAGGCGCAGCGCCTGATCATGGAATTGCGCGGGCGCGACTATCGCGAGCCGATCTTCCTGCACGGCGCGCTGCAGCGGCTGTGCGATTTGTATCAGGAGCTTGGGGTCGATCTGGGCCCCCTCCTCCCCGCGACCGGGCGCAAGGCGGCGGAGATGAAGGGATCGATCATCCTGTGCCCGCCGGGCGCGCTCAACGACCGCTGGTCGCGCCGCCTGCCCGACCCGATCACCGCGATGGCGAGCGGATGGATGGGCGTGCGCCAGCGCGCGCGGCAACGCAATGTCGAGCTGCCGCTGGTCGTGTCCGACCATGCCGATTGGGACGAGCTGACCGCCACGATCCAGGAGATCGCCCCGAGCGAGGTGTGGGTCACGCACGGCCGCGAGGAGGCCCTGGTCCACTGGTGCATGACCCGCCAGATCAAGGCGCGTGCGCTGGCGCTGGCGCATTATGAGGATGAGGACGATTGAGCGGCGGCAGGGCCCGCTCACGAGGGGAAAAACAAAAAAACACCAGATTCGAACTTGATGATTTCGCGGATGCGCGGCGGCCGAAGGCGTAAAGCGCCAGTGGGACCGGCGGCGGGCGCCGATCCATTTCCGGAGCCGCGGATCACATCCATTCTGAGAAAAAGCCCAACTACCGGGACGGAAAAAACCGGAGCGGTTCTGTATGCTATATGCGTATGATTGTCAAGCCCTGACCGGAGCGTCCAACATCATACAGAGCCAAAAATCCCGCGATCGCGGAACATACGAGACTAACAGAGATTATCCTATTTATGGCAGCATCAATCCTCATTGTCGAAGACGAGATACTGGTTGCACTGGAAATGGAGTGCATCCTGGAAGACCGCGGCTATGAGGTGGTCGGTATTGCGGCGGACCTCCACGGCGCGCTCGCTTTTGCCGACAGGACGATCGATCTGGCGCTGGTCGACCTCAATCTGCGCGACGGACTGACGGGGCCCGAGATCGGCAAGACGCTGGCGTACGAGCATAAGGCCAATGTGCTGTTCGTGACCGCCAATCCGCGCCTGTTGGGCGATGGGATAGCCGGTACGGTCGGCGTGCTGACCAAGCCGACGGACGAGGCGAGCTTGACCGCTGCGGTCGCCTATGCGCTGGGCCGGTCACGCGGCCAAGAGGTGCAGGCGCCGCCTTCGCTGCGCTGTTTCAGCTGATCAACCGCGGCTGAGCGCCGATAGGGGTATTTCGATAACGACGCGCAATCCGTCGCGCGACCATAAACGTTCGATCGTGCCGCCGAGCTGCCGCACGATGCTCATTTCGGTAAGACGACTGCCGAAGCCGAGGCTTTCGGGCGGGCCGGAGACGGGCGGGCCGCCCTGCTCTTCCCAGGTCAGCCGAACCTTGCCATCCTGAACCGTCGACGCCAGCCGGACGCGGCCGTCGGGCATGGACAAAGCGCCATATTTCGCTGCGTTCGTGGCGAGCTCATGGAACACGAGGCCGATCGGGGTTGCGCCCCGATCGTCTATCGGCAGGTCGTCAACCTCTATCACGAGCCGGCCTTCGTCCAGCGCGGGGTACGGGTTGAGCAGCTCGACCAGCAGCGCCTTGAGCGTGGACGGCCCCACGGTGGGCGCGCTATCCTCCCCATGCGGACGGACGAAATTATGCGCGCGCCCCAGCGCGGCGATACGATCCTGCAGCTGACGCGCGAAATCGGCCACGCCCGGGAATTGCCGCGCCGACAAGCCGATCAGGCCGTTCAAGACGGCGAAGATATTCTTGATCCGGTGGCTGAGCTCCCGGCTCAAAACCTCATTCTGCTCGGCGATCCGCTTTTGCTCGTCGATGTCGGTGCAGGTGCCGACCCAACGGATGATCGTGCCATCCGCGTCGCGCACGGGGAGCGCGCGGCCGAGCGTCCAGCGATAGACGCCGTCATGCCGGCGCAGCCGATATTCGATTTCATAGGGCTCGCCCGTCGCCAGGCTATGGCGCCAGCGCTTCCAAGCGCGTTCCTGATCGTCGGGGTGGAACATGCCGTTCCAGCCCTCGCCATCGGTGGAACCGACGGGCGCGCCGGTGAAGGCGTACCATTGGGCGTTGTAATAATCGTGCGCGCCATCCGGCAGGGTGGACCACACCATTTGCGGCATGGCGTCGGCGAGCTGCTGAAAGGAGATTTGGCCCGTCGCCGGGGTTGGCAGCGCCTCGCGCCCTGACTTCATGCTTACCCCCAAACTCAAATCACGAAACAGCCGCGCACGTCATGGACGCGGTGTTGCCAGCGGCAGGGCCTGTGAGAGGATGTGATTGTGCCGCCGGAGCGGAACCCGCGCAAGCGAATCCGGCCAATGCGGGGTTGACGGCTGACCCGTGACGAGCGGTGGCGTTCGGGACGCGATTGCGGGCACGGGTGAGACATCGTTCCGGGGCAAACGAGCGATCATCCGTCGGGTTGCGGCGGCCTTGCCGAGGCACCGCCCCTACCCGGTCACTCCCCTCTCCGTTCTTTCGCCGGCCGCCCACGTTTGGCGCGGACCGGATCTTCGAGCTTAACCCCTCGCCTGGCCAGCGCCTCGCGCAGCAGGCATTCGAGCTCGGCATTGACGCTCCTCAGGTCGGACGCGGCCGCGCGCTCGATCGCCGCATAGAGAGCAAGATCGAGACGCAGCGGAAACGCCTTTTTGGGGGGAGCGCTCACCCGACGGCTATTGATAGAGCGTGCCGGTATTGACGACCGGCTGGGTATCGCGCTCGCCGCACAACACGACCATCAGGTTCGAGACCATCGCCGCGCGCCGCTCGTCATCCAGCTCCACCACATTCTTCTGCGATAGCAGCTCGAGCGCCATCTCGACCATGCCGACCGCGCCTTCGACCAAGGTCCTGCGCGCGGCGACTACCGCCTGGGCCTGCTGGCGCCGCAGCATCGCGCCGGCAATCTCCTGCGCATAAGCGAGATGGGTGAAACCGCATTCGTCGACGGTGATGCCGGCGGAGACCAGGCGCGCGATCAGCTCCGTACGCAGCTCATCGGCAACCTGATCGTGATTGCCGCGCAGCGTGACCTCCTGATGTTCGAAATCGTCATAAGGATAGCGCGCGCCGATCGTCCGCACCGCCGCCTCGATCTGAACGATGGCGAACGCCTTGTAATCGTCGATATCGAACAGCGCCTGCGCGGTATCGGTCACGCGCCACACCACCTGCGCCGCAATCTCGATCGGATTGCCGCGCTGATCATTCACCTTGAGCCGTTCGGAGATCATGTTGTTGGCGCGCAGCGACACCTTCTTGCGGCCGAACCAGGGCAGCACCCAACGCAGCCCGGTATTGCGATCGGTTCCCTTATAGGCGCCGAACAAGGTGATCGCCGTCGCCTGGTTGGGCTGCTGCATGTAGAAGCCGAACATCGTGAAGACGAAGACCAGAAGGGAGACGGTGGTAAGCCAGCCGCCGTGCGCCCCATGGCTCTTCATCACCGTCACGCCAAACACGAAGCCGACGATTGCGAGCAACATGACGAGCAGCATGATGTAGCCGCTCGACGTGGACGCCGCGCGCTCGCTCGACAGCGTGAGCGCGGTATTTCTGGCAACCGAATCCGACATGAAACCCTCCCGTTAATCTGATATCAGATTTATATCTGGATTTTGATGGCGGCAAGGGAATTCGGAAGGGCATGGGAAAAGCGAAAACCAGAGGACGGCTGAGCGTTGGATCAGGCGGCCTCACGAAGGGGAAAATAAAAAAACACCGGATTCGAACTTAATGATTTTCCGCGTGCAACGGTCGCGCGGCATTTGACACCAAAATAAGCGAATTGAGAAAGAGCTGCAGCTCGAACGGATCGAGATATTTCGACCCACAAACCCTCGATCTCATACGCCATATGCGTACAATTGTCAAGTTTGGGGCTAGGCGCCCGTGGCAGCTTCTGAACCCTTAGCAGGCTGATCACCGCAATCGAAACTGCCTCCAAGCGAACGCTCGATTGCCACGCCTCCGCCTCTTCGCTTAAGCGTTCATCCTGGGAGGGCCACGCTTTGAATGCTGAGACCGATACGCTGGTCAAACCTGACATGGTGGCGGTGCTTCAGCGGACGCACGTCAGCAAGGACCTTCATGGCTTCTTGCTTCCGACGCTAGAAGCGGTGTCGAACGCAATGCACGGGATCGAAACGCGCTTCGGCGACGATGCGCGAACGCACGGCACCATCGAAATCGCCATGTCGAACATCAACGACCCGCAGCAGTTGATGATCTCCATCACCGACAATGGCATCGGGCTTGATGACGGCAACTATCGATCGTTTAAGACGCCGTTCTCGGGACACAAACTGCAGCAAAATGGGCGCGGCTTCGGGCGATTTATCGCTTTCAAAGTATTTAACAGGATTCTTTATTCGAGCCGTTTCGAGGCTCTACCAGCGCCCGAGAAACGCACCTTCCGGTTCGATATCCACCAGCAGGACGAGCTCATCTATCACGACGGTGAGCCCGACTTCGCCCATCCTGGCCTTCGGGTGGATTATGACGAGCCGCGTCCTGAATGGCATGAACTGATTACAACGCTCGATCGCCTTGATATCGCCGACCATATCGGCAGTCATTTCCTGCCGCACTTTCTGTATCGCTGGCTCCCGGAGATCACGCTCCAGTTCGATGATGACGAGCCAAGCAGCATCACCGCCTACTTTAAGAACGTGTTCGTTCAATCGGAGGCGGGTTCATTCAATATCCAGATTGATGGTAAGACCGAGGCGATCGAATATGCTCTGACCAAAGTTCCTCGTACACGCTCGTTTAAGAACCATAGCCTGCTATTCGCTGCTGGCGACCGGATCGTCGGCAATCCGCGCGACCTCACTAACCTGCTCGGCCAACCTGCTTTCTTCGACGACGAGAATCAGCCTTACATAGTTATTGCCGTCGTTCGCTCGGCCGCATTCGAGACGCGCCTTAACGACGCGCGGACCGGCATCAATATCTCGCCCGGCCTTATTGAGGAGATCGTCAGTGCGGTCGGAAACATCATTCAGACCGCCGAGAATGACCAGATCGCTAAGATCAAGGCGACCCAATCTCAGGCCCTCCAGACTGCACTCCAAGAAAATCCGATCCTGCGCATCGGGCTTAAGGGCCAGTCAATCTCGACCTATGTCGCAGGTAAACCCAACAACTGGAAAGCGCAGCAGTTTGTTTCTGATCTTGCGATCGAGCGCTACCGTGTATCCCGCGACCTCACTAAGGCAATCACTACGGCGGCAAACAACCCAGACGATTACATCGCCAACATCAAGGAAATCGTCGACAAAATCGACGCCTCAAATAAGGAGGCGCTCGCCGAATATGTCGTACATCGCAAGAAAGTGATCGAGCTGATCGAGGTGGCGCGCAAGTATGGTGCCACTGGCACCCACGCGCCCGAAGACACGATCCACGATCTTGTTTTTCACCGCTTTTCTGACAGCGTAGATACCGATTATTTTGAGCATAACTTATGGCTGATCGACGACGCGCTGGCGTTCTTGCCGTATATCTCAAGCGACCGAACCATGCATGGCAAGGGGCGCAAGAAGGGCGACAAAATCGCCGATCTCGCTTTCTTCGACGACAGCTTGGTACTTGGCGATAACGACGGCACAACGATTACCATTGTCGAGTTCAAGCGGCCTAGCCGCGATGATTACCGCTTCGGGGACGTAAAGCACGATCCGGTTATGCAGGTTATTGAGACGCTCAATGGCGCTACAGTGGCGGGCGGGATCGCCAAGACTGATGGCTCACATTTCGCGTTTCGCGGCGTCGTCCGCCGCTTTGCTTACATCGTCGCAGATTTAAAGCCTTCCCTCGTGGCAGTTTTGCGTAATCACGATTTCAAGAACGACTGGAACCCCGACATCTACGTTCGCTACCGCGACAACGAGCAGATTTTCATTCAAGCTATGGGCTACGATACGCTGATTGCCCATGCGAAGAAGCGTAATCAGGCCTTCTTCAGCGTGCTCTTCGGGGAATGAGCCCGTTCCATGGGGTCCATTTGACGCAATGACTTGCGGAATCAATTGGTGCGACTTCACGTGGGAAGCGTTCGCCACGCTCACCGCAGGCTGCGGAGCGGTTGGCGGTGCGACATGGGTTGGCCTTCGACAGCTTCGAGTAACCGCTCAACAAGCTTCGATCGCGGATCGACAAGCGAGCGTGATGAGCCGCCAAGCAGATATTCTTGAGCATCAAGTACAGGTCGATCGCGCAAAGCTACGCGCCGATCTCTTTGACCGACGCTTGGCGGTCTACAAGGCCTCCAAAGCGTATATTCGCGATGCAATGACGGTTCGTGCCGACTTCGATCCCAATCCTGAAGTGTGGACCGAACTGACCCTGCAGCTGGAACAAGCTGAGTTCCTCTTCGCGGGGGATGTGAGGAGTCGACTGCAGAGCGTGGCCGACGAAGCAGACGTGCTGGTTAACGAAAGGGAGAAACTCCGCGATTTGCGTCGCGGGCCCTCGACTTCGGAAGCGGAAGCGCAGGCCGCCAAGGTTCTAGCACTAAATAAGGAATTACGAGGTAGACTCGCCAACCTAGCAGAGGCAATGGGTGAAGAGATGAAGCTCTACATTCCCCGAGCTTCGGAAACATCGTGACGCCATGCGCTGACCCTACTCTTTCTAGTCGCTGCGCGGTCGCGGAACGGCTCCCTAGGTAACAGTAGCTGGCGGAAGGACTACTACTTCACGTGTAGCAGGCTTCGAGATCGACATCGATTCCGTTCAGCTTGAGAGTCACGATGACTTCGCGCGCCCAGGCAATCGCGGGGTCGCGCGACTGGCTCACGATAGGGCAATACACCACCACTTCTCTGCCGATATCTGTGTCACCAACGCCGGTTTTCTTGAGCCAGAGAGCCAAGCCGCGCCGGGCGTCGTGCAGGCGTACCATTGCAGAGCCGCATTCGCCTTCCTGCTCCGGCGGAAAACCGACGATATACATGGGCGTTGGAACTGCTTCCTTCCCTTTCCTAACGCCCGCACCATTGGCCCAACCCCAAAGCATATCCCATTCAGCGTCCCCACGCTCACCGGGCGGCAGAATCGGAGGATCTACTGCCTCGGGTACATCTGCATTGCGGTCACCGGGCATCGCGCTGGATAAGGAAGGTAGCGCGCCGATGAACTGGTCGAGACCGGCCTTGTTCTCGGTCTCGGTCGGCTCGACCAGCATCTTTGAATTTAAGGAAATCCAAGGTCTTGGGGGGTCAGACCTTGCCGCATCAGCCAGCCTGCCTGCCGGGCCAGTGACCAACCGTGGACCCAGTCGTCTCCGGCAGCCTTCTTTAAATCCGCGACGATCTCATCTCTATCCCAGCCAAGCTCAATCCCACATGCTGCCCTGTTAAATTCGTATTCGCCGTAGCCCTCCGCGCCACGACGATCACGGATCTCAATCGCCTTGCTGAGTAAGCTTCCCGATTCTTGCCATTCCGGATTCGCCTTGTCCTTTAGCGCGTAGGCGAGTTGCGCATAGTTTTGATGATATATTCCAGCCGTGTCCGACGCGATGAGCGATCTAAAAACAGGAATAGAAAGATCCCGTCGTTCGTCGTTGCGCCTAGCACTTACGGCATCATAAAAAATTCTGGTTCGAGTAACACTAGAAGCGTTCAGCACCGCAGATTTAAGTTCAGCTTCTCCAACTGGTGCCTCGCCTGCGGTCCGGTTTAGCTGCCGCGCAGCAAGAGATAGCGCCTTTCCATCATTGCGAGCCTCGCGTTCCCAGCGCTCAATCCGCCCAACCAAGCCTTGATCGGCCTGTCGTACGGCGACACCAAAAAAAAGCCGCGTCCAGAGGTACCCGAGGAGAAAGCCACTTGTCAGTGTGTAGATGGTAAGTCCAAGCACAAAACCATGGGCGATTGCGCTTCCTAAAGCAAAGCCGTCACCCGTCGTGGTAGAAAAGGCTTTCAGCCACTCGCCAATCGCGCCCAGTTGCACCAGCCCAACTCCGACAAGTATCTTTGTCAACCAGTCGGAAATCTGTTCGAGGTTCGTGTTAATCTGATATTCGATGTCACCCGGTTGGCTCTCCGCACTGGGCGTTGCGGATTCCTGCTGTCGTGTACGCGGTATCCCAAAGAGAAAACCCAGCAGGCCGCCGAAGAGCGAAGCTCCCAACGCCAAAGCGATGCTGGCGCCAAACCGGCTCGCAAATTCTGCAGGTGTCGAACATGCTGCGGAAAAAATGATAAGCACGCAAAGGCCGGCAGCGATCGCCAACCATGTGACGGTTTTTAGCTGAAAACCGGAGGATGCTGACTCGCCCATTTGCCGCCCTCTATTTGCTGCACTCCAGGTTGGCCGTGTTAATCACATACTCATGCATCTACAATTGAACCAGAAGACCGTCGACCGCAGACTATATGCTACGTCTGCAGCCGAAATCTTGGGGCTACAAGATATTTTTTATCCATTTCTTTATCGAATTTGCCTGATCAGGCGCCTAATCGCTCCGTTGCCATCAACAGGAACTAGATGAAGGCCCACCGCTGGCCAAACCCGATTATGAGTTCGCATCCAAGATTGGTGCGATGCGATCAGAACCGCCCAAGTCAGCGCCTAATTCTGTCGATGAGCCCAGCCTTTTTCGCCAAGCAGTAGCGAACACGAAAAGCGGTAACGGATGATGCTGGGACCGGGCTGACGCAACTGGGTTTTAAGGCGTGCGTCGACGCTGGGCAACTGCACCGCATCCATGCGCTTATACAGAATGCGAAGTTCGGCTACGATCAAGCTGCCCTTTCAGTCGTCCTCGTCCGCCAAATACCGCTGCGCTAACACCGGCGTACGCGCCGCCGCGGTCTCGTCCAGGCGGCGCCGCGGCGCGAAGTGGGGGGCGGACTTGAGGGTTTCATCGCCCGCCTTGGCGCGTTCCGCGACCGAGCGTAGCGCGCCGATGAACTGATCGAGGCCGGCCTTGCTCTCGGTCTCGGTCGGTTCGACCAGCATCGCGCCGTGGACGACCAAAGGAAAATAGACGGTCATCGGGTGGAAGCCCTCGTCGATCAGGCCCTTGGCGATATCGAGCGTGGTGAAACCCTGCGCCATGCCGTCGTCCGAGAAGAGCGCCTCGTGCATGCAGGGGCCCGAGGCGGCGAAGGGCGCGTCGAGCACGTCTTCCAGGCTGCGCAGGATGTAGTTCGCGTTGAGCACCGCATCGCCCGAGACCTGGCGCAGGCCGTCGGCGCCGTGGCTGAGGATGTAGGTCAAGGCGCGCGTGAACATGCCCATCTGGCCGTGGAAGGCGGTCATGCGGCCGAAGGTGCCGGGATGGTCTTGCTCGAAACTGGCTTCCTCGATCAGCCTGAAGCTGCCGTCCGGATATTTCGCGACGAAGGGCAACGGGCCGTAGGGGGCGAGCGCTTCGGACAGGACGACCGGGCCCGAGCCGGGTCCGCCGCCGCCATGCGGGGTCGAGAAGGTCTTGTGGAGGTTGATGTGCATCGCATCGATGCCGAGATCGCCCGGGCGGACGCGGCCGACGATCGCGTTGAAATTGGCGCCGTCGCAATAGACGTAGCCGCCCGCCGCGTGGACCGCGTCCGAGATCGCCTTCATGTCGCGTTCGAACAGGCCGCACGTATTGGGGTTGGTGATCATCACGCCGGCGATATCCGGCCCCAGGCGCGCCTGGAGCGCGGCGAGATCGACGCGGCCCTCGGCGGTGGCGGGGATATTCTCGACCGAGTAGCCGGCGAAGGCGGCGGTGGCGGGGTTGGTGCCGTGCGCGCTTTCGGGGACGAGCAGGACGCGGCGGTTGGTCTCGCCCCGCGCGTCGAGCGCGGCGCGGATGCAGAGGATGCCGCACAATTCGCCATGCGCGCCCGCTTTTGGCGCCATCGCCACGCCGTACATGCCGGTGAGCTTGATCAGCCAGATGGCCAGCTCATGGATCACGCCCAATGCGCCCTGGATGGTGGAGATCGGCTGGAGCGGGTGGACGTCGGCGAAGCCGGGCAGGCGCGCGACGCGCTCGTTGAGGCGGGGATTGTGCTTCATCGTGCACGAGCCGAGCGGGAAAACGCCGAGATCGATCGCGTAATTCTGGCGGCTGAGGCGGGTGTAGTGGCGGACGGTTTCGGGCTCGGACAGGCCGGGGAGGTTGATGGGGCCGCGTTCGAGGTTGCCGAGCTTGTTAGCCCTCTCCCCTTGGGGAGAGGGTTGGGTGAGGGTTCCCCACCATGAGGTCTGGCCCCCCTCACCCCGGCCCTCTCCCCCCTGGGGAGAGGGAGATTCGAAGTCTACGCCCGTTCGATCCGTGGAGCCGATCTCGAACAGCAGAGGCTCTTCGAGCATCAAGGCGCGGTTGCCGGTGAAGGTGGGCTGATCACCGGCACCGTTGGCGAGAGGCGCTTCGGGGCGCCAGCCGGACTGGTTGATCGTCATGCCAGGGCCTCCTTCAGGGCGGAGGCAAGTGTTTCGACATGCTCCTCGGTGGTGGTTTCGGTGACCGCGACGATCAGGCCGTTTTCGCGGCCGTCGCCATCCTTGTAGAGCCGGCCGAGCGCGACGCCCGCCAGCACATTCCTGTCGGCCAGGTCACGCACGAGCGACCGCGAGCGCTTGCTGAGCTTGAGCGTGAATTCGTTGAAGAAGGTGTGGTTGAGCAATTCGACGCCGGGGACCTTGCTCAGCACTTCAGCCGCGGCGACCGCCTTGGCGTGGTTGATCGCCGCAAGCTCGCGCAAGCCCTTTTCGCCCAGCAAGGTCATGTGGATCGAGAAAGCGAGCGCGCACAGGCCGGAGTTGGTGCAGATGTTGGAGGTCGCCTTCTCGCGGCGGATATGCTGCTCGCGGGTCGAGAGCGTGAGGACGAAGCCGCGCTTGCCGTCGGCATCGACGGTCTGCCCGCAGAGGCGGCCGGGCATCTGGCGGACATATTTGTCGCGGGTGGCGAACAGGCCCAAATACGGCCCGCCGAACTGGAGGCCGACGCCGATCGACTGGCCCTCGCCCACCACGATGTCCGCGCCCATCTCGCCTGGGGACTTGATCGCGCCGAGCGATACCGGCTCGGTCACGACCGTGATCAGCAAGGCGCCCTTGGCGTGGCAGGCCTCGGCCAGTTCGGAGAGGTCGGCGACATGGCCCATGATGTTGGGGTTCTGGACGACGACGCAGCTGGTCTGGTCGTCGATCGCGGCGAGCAGGCGCGCCATGTCGTCGCCGGGCTTGCCCTGTTCGAGCGTCGGCAGCGCGATATCGAGCGTGTCGCCAGTGAACTTGGCCATGGTCTGGCAGACCGAGACATAATGGGGGTGGAGGCCGGCGGAGAGGATCGCCTTCGTCCGGCGGGTGATGCGGCGCGCCATGCCGATCGCCTCCCAGCAGGCGGTCGAGCCGTCATACATCGACGCATTGGCGACATCGCAGCCGAACAGGCGCGCGACCTGGGTCTGGAATTCGAACAGGACCTGGAGCGTGCCTTGCGCGATTTCGGGCTGATAGGGCGTGTAAGCGGTGAGGAATTCGCCGCGCTGGATCAGGTGATCGACGCTCGACGGGACATGATGGCGATAGGCGCCCGCGCCGATGAAGAAGGCGGCGTCGCCCGCGGCGGTGTTGCGCTTCGCGAGCGCACCCATATGCCGTTCGACCGCCATTTCGGTCATGTGCATCGGCAGCCCCGGAACCGGTCCGGACAGGCGCGCGGCGGCGGGGACGTCGACGAACAGATCGTCGATCGAGGCGGCGCCGATCGTGGCAAGCATTTCGCTCCGATCGGCATCGGACAGCGGCAGATAACGCATCAGAGGGGCTTCCTCATCGAGAAACGGAGACGGACATAATCGGCGACCCAGGAGCCGTCCGGTTGGCGGAGTTGGGGAGCGAGACTGGTTTCGACCGCCTGGGCTATCGCGTCCTGTTCTTCGGGCGGGATGGCTTCGGCATTCATCAGGCCGGAGCGGAAGGTCTTGACCCAGCCGGCGACGCCGGTCGGCAACGGGGTCGGGCGCGGAATGAGGCGGGCGTCGATATCCGTGAAGCCAGCGGCCTCGTAGACCTGGGTGAAGTCGCCGACCGAGGCGTACCAGTGCGACGCCTGCTGGCCGCGCACGACATGCCCGCGCGCCGCCAACTCGGCATTCACCGCCGCCCAGATTAAGGCGACATTGCCCTCCCCGCCCATCTCGCCGACGAAGCGCGCGCCGGGCTTGAGTGCGCGGAACACGCCTTCTGCGACGCCCGCTTTGTCGAGCATCCAGTGGAGCGCGGCATTGGTGAAGGCGGCGTCGAACTCGGCGTCGAAGGTCAGTTTCTGGCCGTCCATGACACGGGCATCGAGGCCCTTTGCCTTTGCGGCGGCGATCATCTCGGCCGAGGCATCGACCCCGACGACGACAGCGCCGGCCGTGACGATCTTCTCGGTCAGCACGCCGTCGCCGCATCCCACGTCGAGGATGCGTTCGCCCGGCTGCGGATCGAGCAGGGCCAGCACCGGCGCGCCCATGGCAGGCACGAACGCGGCGTTGGCGGCATACTCCTTGGGATCCCAGCGGCTGGCCGAATTGACGCTCACTTTTACAGGCCGTCCACGAACGCCTTGTAGGCGGCGGCGTCCATCAGCCCTTCGAGCTCGCCCGGATTGGACAGAGTCAGCTTGAAGAACCAGCCCGCGGCTTCGGGCGAAGTGTTGACGAGCGACGGATCGCCCTCCAGCTCCGAATTGGCTTCGGTCACCGTGCCGGAGACGGGCGCATAGACGTCGGACGCGGCCTTGACCGATTCCACCACCGCGGCCTCCTTGCCCTTGGCGACTTCGGTGCCGGCGGGCGGAACCTCGACGAACACAACATCGCCCAGCTGCGCCTGCGCATAATCGGTGATGCCGACGGTGGCATGATCGCCCTCGACCGAGATCCATTCATGGTCCTGCGTGAAATAAACGGTCATCAGGCGGCTCCCTTGCGGACATAATGATGTGGAACGAACGGCATCGGCGTGACCGTGGCAGCGAGGCGCTTGCCGCGGACCTCGATCTCAAGGCGCGTGCCGGGCGTGGCGTGCGCGGCATCGACATAGCCCATCGCGATCGGCGCGCCGACGGTGGGCGCGAAGCCGCCCGAGGTGATGCTGCCGACTTTGGTCTCGCCGGTGAAGATTTCGGCCCCTTCGCGTGCGGGCAGGCGGCCTTCGACCGAGAAGCCGACGCATTTGGTCGGCGCGCCTTCGGCAAGGCGCTTGAGGATCAGGTCCGCGCCGGGGAATCCGCCTTCTTCGCGGCGGCGCTTCGAGATGGCGAAGGTCAGGCCGGCCGAGACGGGATCGATATCGGTGCTGAGATCGTGCCCGTAGAGCGGCAGCCCGGCCTCGAGCCGGAGCGAATCCCGCGCACCCAGGCCGATCGGCTTCACCTCGGGCTGTGCGCAGAGCAGGTCGGCGATGCGCTCTGCTTCGGATGCGGGGATCGAGATTTCGAAGCCGTCCTCGCCGGTATAGCCCGAGCGGCTGATCCAGGCGTCGACCCCGTCGATCTGGAAGCGGCCGCCCATCATGAAAATCAGCACGCCCAGATCATGCTCGCCGGTGGTGATGCGCTTCAGCGCGGCGAACGCCTCCGGCCCCTGCAGCGCAAGCAACGCGCGATCGGTCATGTGATCGAGGCCGATCGTGGCCGGCAGCTTCGCCCGCATATGCGCGATGTCGCCCGCTTTCACCGCGCCGTTCACGACCATGTACATGCCGCGCGGCCAGCGGCTGAGCATCAGATCGTCGATGATGCCGCCCGTATCGGTCAGCAGCATCGAATAGCGCATGCGGCCGAGTGCCAGGCTCTTCACGTCGGCGGGCAGGATCGCTTCGAGCGCGTCGTCAAGGCCATCGCCCGAGATCAACAACTGGCCCATATGGCTGACGTCGAACAGGCCGGCATGCTCGCGCGTCCAGGCATGTTCGGCCATGATGCCGTCATATTGGATCGGCATCGCATAGCCCGCGAACGGAACCATGCGGGCGCCACGCGCACGGTGCCACGCGTCCAACGGCAACGGTTCGGCGATAGAATCGTCGGCGCTCATCAAAATCCCTTCCAGAAAGCACGACGGACCACCGGCTTTGATGCCGGAGAATTCCGTCGCCCCCTCTGTCACGGAACCTGAGAGCTTTCGCATCGGCGGAGCGATGCTTGCACCTTCGGTGGGACGCGAAACCGCGCCCGCTTTCCAGAGTGTCTAAAGTTCCGCGCGGTCCGGTGACCTGAGAGATTCCGGGGCGGTTGCTCCTTCGGCGGTTAGAGTCCTCGTTGCCCAGATCGGACCGCCGGCAGGCCGGCTACGATCCAGGCGGGCCCAACCTTCTCCCGCGCAGTCCTCCGACGGTTGCCCGCCGATGACGCAAACGACCCTGACGGGGCCGACGATTCGAGTCAATCGAACTGGCGCGGGAGAAGGGAAAAAACAAAACACCAGAAAGACGGCCAGGCGTTAAATTGAGCTACCAAGCGACGCGACCAGCGTCAGCCACTGGCAGCCATTGCGCTCGGATCCATCCAAATCGCTTCCCAGACATGTCCGTCCGGATCGGCGAGATTGCGGTTGTAGAGGAAGCCGAGGTCCTGCTTGGGGTTGATGTCGGCTTGCCCGCCATGCGTGGCGGCAGCGTCGTTCATCTCATCGACGGCCTCTCGGCTCTCGCAAGAGATGGCCAGCATCACTTCGCTCGACGTTGCCGGGGGAATCGGACGGCTGGTGAAGCCGGCCCACTTGGAGTGGGTGAGGAGCATGACGTTGATCGTCTCGCTCACCACCATGCAGGCCGAATTATCGTCGCTGAACTGCGCGTTGTTGGTGAACCCCAAGGCCTCGTAGAAGGCCTTGGCCCGAGCCAGGTCGGTCACCGGCAGGTTCACAAAAATCATCTTGGACATCGTAGGTCTCCTCGGGTCGCGGCAGGATAGACTTGAGGGGCCTATATCCGCCGTTTGAAGCTCCGCTGTGACCGTCACGGCGGTTGCTTGCTGCGGGTTAGTGGTAGCCGCTCGCGGAAGAATTGATGTTTGGTAAGAAATCGCGTCAGCCTCTGTCGGGTCTTGTGATCGCAATCGTTTTCCGCAGGCGACTGAGGCTTTCCGGGGTGATGCCGAGCCAGGCGGCGATGTGATGCTGCTTCAGACGTTTGTGCAGCTCCGGCTCCCTGCGGATGAAATCCACGTAACGCTGCATCGCGTCGTCATGCCGGAAGGCAATCTCGCCGGGTTCCTTCTCGATAATCCAATGCCGCTCCATGTAGCGTATGTAAAATGCTGCAATATCGGGGAAGTCGCTGACCAGCGACTTAAAGGCCGCGAAGTCATATTCGAGGACCGAGCTGTTCTCGATTGCCGTGATCGTGAACAGGCTGGGCTCGCGGAGCAAGGTCGCGCTGACCGAAGCGGCAATGCGGTTCTCGGGGAAGAAGGCCTTCACAACCAGGTCACCGTCATGGCCGACATAATGCTGGCACAGCAGGCCTTGGACGACGAAAGCACAGGTCGTCGGTACGTCACCCGCCCGAATGAAGGCGTCATCCTTGCCATATTGCCTGGGTCGCAGGAGCGACGACCAGGCCAGCTCGGCTGCCGCCGACAGATCGGTATAAGTCCTGATCCTGGTGAAGAATGCATCTGTGTTCATCAGCTGAATCCACATGTCGGCGATGGCATTAACCTCGGCGGCCCAGGGCTTGACGGCCAGGCACCTTACCCGCGCCGCAAAACTCAAGTGTCGCTATGCTCGACCTGCCCGAACACTCAACCATGGGTCATCCGGCCTTCCGATGTAATGACGGACCTCGCTGACGCTCCAGCCGGCGCCTGCGAGCGCGGACCGCAAAGCAGGCTCGCGCCAATATGTCTCGATGTAGCGTCGCGGTTCTGTGGCGCTGCCGTGCGTGGACACATCCTCGCCGTCACCCTCCCTAACCGATGCGTGCAGTCGGCCACCTTTGCGGGTCGCGCCGGCGAGCCGTCCAAGCACTGTCGCGAGATCCTGACGCGCGACGTGAATCAGGCAAGCACAGGCCCATATCCCGTCATACAGCGCGCCTGGATGCTGGGGGTCGTCCAGAGGATCAGTCAGCGGGTCTAGCCGGTCGGCTTCAAAACCACTCTTGCGAAGCAGTTCGACAAACCCTTTGGAAATGTCGGTGCAGCGGACGCTGATCCCGCGCTTCGCGAACTCACGTGCATCTCGCCCGCCACCGCTACCGATCTCCAGCACCCTGCCCGAGCCCCCAAGCTCGGTCACGAACGCATCGATTTCTTGCGCGACCCAAGCGGGCATCGTCGCGGCCTCCGCAGCATATTCTGCCGCGGCTGCATCATAGGATCGTACAGTGTCTCGGTCGGTGCTCATTCCAGCGCCCTTCCTTCTCAGGTTGCGCAACCTCGCTTGCCCAAAATTCGAATTACGGTGACAGTGCATATATTCTGGAAGCCAGGTGGACCTTCACCGTAGTTCGAGCCTCCTAGCGAATGACGAGCTTGAACACGTTCCCCCCGAGAGAAACACCCGCCGGTCCCGAAAAGGTGACCCCATACAATGCTCCGTCGGGCCCCTCGGTCACTCCGGCGCCCGGATCGTTGGGAGCAATGTTCACCGGCCCGAACGACGCCAGAACAGTATGTGCACCAGCGGGGGTAAGTCTGAAAACGGTGCCGCAGGACGTGCACTGGTTGGCGCCGCCCGATCGGGTGGTACCGTAGAAGTTGCCGTCACTCGCCAAGATCAGGAAGGGCGACGGGCCGTCTCCGTCCGTCAATGCCGGGCCGAAGGAGTAAAAAACCGTTTCCTTGCCGGCGAGCGTGATCCTGAAAACAGTGCCGCTTGCATATCCCACCGCTCCTCCGGACGGAGTCGTGCCATAAAGTGCACCGTCCGGGCCCTGGACGAGCGTTCCTTGAGGGGCAATGCCGTCCCCTTTCGCGCCGAAAGAATGGATGATCGTTACGACGCCAGCCGGCGTCATCTTGAAGACTGTGCCGCAGGAGTTCGGTATGTCGACGCTCACGCCGCACGTGCCGGCTCCGCCATCAATCGTCGTTCCGTAAAAATTCCCGTCGCTCGCCTGGAGCAACGCCCCGAGTGGTTCGACCCCATCGCCGGCGAAGGCGCCAAACGAATGCAACACAGTCTCGACACCCTGGGGGGTTACCTTGAATACAGTGCCGCAATTTCCCCCGGCTTGAGGGATATTGCCGCAGTGGTTTCCTCCCCCCGAAGAGGTCGTTCCGTAGAAATTATCATCATCGGCCTGCATCAATGCGGCGGTGGGCACGACGCCATCCGTCAGGGTGGCACCGAACGAGTATAAGACCGTGCGCACGCCGCCGAGCGTGACTTTGAAAACAGTCCCTCCACCGTACGTGCCGCCATTGGACGTCGTGCCGTAAAGGGCACCATCCTTGCCCTGTATCAGCCCGGCATTGGGCCGATATGCGTCGGTGGCGGATAGGCCGAAGGAGGATATGACGGTTTCTTTCCCGTCCGGCGTGACCTTGAAAACGGCACCGCATGGGAAATTGATGTCACCGCACGTGTTCGCGCCGCCCGCGCGAGATGTCCCATAGAAATTCCCGTCACTGGCCAGCAACAAGGGGCCGTTGGGCTGGCTGGCGTCAGGCGGCGGTCCGAAGGCATGAAGATAGGTCAGTGCCGCCGCCTTGACCGTCACGACGGTGCTGGCCGACATTCCCCCATATGTCGCGCTGATAGTCGCCGAACCGGCCGCCAGTGCGCTGACAGCCCCTCCCGTTACAGTAGCCACAGCGGGAGTATTCGACGTCCAGCTGGCACCTCCGGAAAGATCACGCGTCGAACCGTCGGAATAGGTGCCCGTGAGAGCCAGGGGGGACGTTGTTCCCTCTATCTGGGTCGGGTCGAGCGGGGAAATCGCAACGGAACTAAGAGTGACCTGGCCGACGCCCGGCCCGCCTCCACCTGTGCCTCCTCCCCCGTTGCTCCCTCCACCGCCTCCACCGCCTCCGCAAGCGGCAAGCAAAAGGAGTGTCGCCGGTATGGCCTGGCGCCACGTCATCGACAGCAGCCTGAACAACGGCACACCTGGCGCGGAGGGAATTGGAGGCTTCGCGCGCGCACAAATCTCTATTGCTCTGCCCGACATGCAACCCCCAATCGGTAACCGTTGCCAGAGCCTTAGTTTCGGATCAGAGCCGTGACCACGGCAATTGGCACCTATTCGGGTTACATCAATGACCTAGCCGCATATAGCGCGGTCAGCCCATTCTCGCCTCTCAGTCGAGATTGGGACGCAGCCAGCGTTCGGCGGTGGGCAGGTCCACACCGCGCCGTGCGGTATAATCTTCGAGCTGATCCCTCCCGATCCGGGCTACGCCGAAATATTGGCTTTCGGGATAGCCGAAATAGAAACCCGAGACCGCAGCGGTTGGGAGCATCGCGAAGCTTTCGGTCAGCGTGATGCCGGTCGTTTCCGATCCGCCGAGCAGATCGAACAGCAGCGGCTTCAGGCTGTGATCCGGGCAGGCGGGATAGCCGGGCGCGGGGCGGATGCCGCGATATTGTTCCTTGATCAGCGCCTCATTGGTTAATTGCTCTCCAGCCGCATAACCCCAAAGGTTCGTGCGGACGTGGAGGTGGAGGCGTTCGGCGAAGGCCTCGGCGAGACGATCGGCAAGCGCCTTGAGCAAGATGTCGCGATAATCGTCATGGTCGGCCTTGAAGCGCGCCAGATGCGGCTCCGCGCCGTGGATGCCGACCGCGAACCCGCCCAGCCAGTCGCCTTCGGGATCGATGAAGTCGGCGAGGCACATATTCGCCCGGCCTTCGCGCTTCTTGATCTGCTGGCGCAGCATGGGGAGGCGGACTTCCTTCCCCTCCCTGCCAAAGGAGGGGGTCGGGGGGTGGGTAACGCCGTTGGGGGATGAATCCGGAGCGGAGTCACCCACCCCAACCCCTCCCTTGGCAGGGAGGGGCTTTACGATGATATCGTCCCCGTCCCGCTTTGCCGGCCACAACGCGGCCACACCCTTCGCGGTCAGCCATTTCTCGCTGATGATCGTGTCCAGCATCGCCTCGGCATCGGCGAACAGGCCGCGCGCGCTTTCGCCCACAACATCGTCGTCGAGGATGGCGGGATAGACGCCCGCCAGCTCCCACGCGCGGAAGAAGGGCGTCCAGTCGATATAGGGCCTAAGGTCGTCGAGCGGCCAATTCTCGAAGACGTGCGTGCCCGGCTGGATCGGCGCGGGCGGCTTCAACGCGGGATCGAACGGGAAGGCATTGGCGCGAGCTTCGTCGATCGGGGCGAGCTCATTCTGGCCTTTGCCTTCGCGCGCGGTGCGCACCGCCTGATAATCGGTCGCGGTCTTTTCGACGAAGCTGTCGCGCTGCGTGTCGGACATGAGCGTCGAGGCGACGCCAACCGCGCGGCTGGCATCGAGCACATGCACGACCGGTCCGTCATAAGCCGGGTCGATGCGCAGCGCGGTATGGACCTTGGACGTGGTCGCGCCGCCGATCAGCAGCGGCATGGTCATGCCCGCACGCTTCATCTCGTCAGCGACGGTCACCATTTCGTCGAGCGACGGCGTGATCAGGCCGCTGAGGCCGATCATGTCGGCATCATTCTCGTTGGCCGCTTCCAATATCCTGGTCCACGGCACCATCACGCCGAGGTCGATGATCTCGTAACCGTTGCAGGCGAGCACGACGCCGACGATGTTCTTGCCGATATCGTGGACGTCGCCCTTGACCGTCGCCATCACGATCCGGCCCTTGGCCTTGGCGCCGGCTTCCTTCTCCGCCTCGATATAAGGCAGCAGGTGGGCGACCGCCTTCTTCATCACGCGCGCCGATTTCACCACCTGCGGCAGGAACATCTTGCCCGATCCGAACAGGTCGCCGACCACGTTCATGCCATCCATCAGCGGGCCCTCGATCACCTCGATCGGCCGCTTGTGCTGCAGGCGGGCTTCTTCGGTATCCTCGACCACATAGAGGTCGATGCCCTTGACCAGGGCATGTTCGAGCCGCTTGCGCACGTCCCAGCCTCGCCATTCCTCGGCCTGCTTCTCGGCGACCGCGTCGGTGCCGCGATAGGTTTCGGCGAGCGCGATGAGATTGTCGGTCGCCTCGTCCTTCCGGTCCCAGATGACGTCCTCGCACGCCTCGCGCAGCACCGGGTCGATCGCGTCATAGACGTCGAGCTGGCCGGCATTGACGATGCCCATGTCCATCCCCGCCTGGATGGCGTGGTAGAGGAACACGCTGTGCATCGCGCGGCGCACCGGCTCGTTGCCGCGGAAGCTGAAGCTGAGGTTCGAGACGCCGCCCGAGATATGGACTTGGGGGCAGCGCTTCTTGATCTCGGCGGTCGCCTCGATGAAGTCGATCGCATAGCGGCGATGCTCGTCGATCCCGGTTGCGACCGCGAAGATATTGGGATCGAAGATGATGTCTTCGGGCGGAAAGCCGATGCCCGTGAGCAGGTGATAGGCCCGCTCGCAAATCTCGACCTTGCGTTCCTTGGTGTCGGCCTGGCCGACCTCGTCGAACGCCATCACGACCACGGCGGCGCCATAGCCCATGACCTTGCGGGCATGGTGAAGAAAGGCCTCCTCGCCTTCCTTCATGCTGATCGAATTGACGATCGGCTTGCCGGAGACGCACTTCAGCCCCGCCTCGATCACGCTCCATTTGGAGCTGTCGACCATCACCGGCACGCGCGCGATATCGGGCTCGGCCGCGATCAGCTTGAGGAAGGTGGTCATCGCCACCTCGGCGTCGAGCAGACCCTCGTCCATGTTGACGTCGATCACCTGCGCGCCGTTCTCGACCTGCTGGCGCGCAACCTCGACCGCCTTGGCATAGTCGCCGCCCATGATCAGCTTCTTGAAGGCGGCCGATCCGGTGACGTTGGTACGCTCGCCGATATTGACGAATTGGGCGGTGGGTTTGGTCATCATGGTCCAAAATAAGCCCTCTCCCGCTTGCGGGAGAGGGTTGGGTGAGGGTCTTCTTCTTACTGAGGTGCGGTGAGGAAGAAGAAGACCCTCACCTCCCACGCTGCGCGTGGGCCCCTCCTCTCCCGCTTGCGGGAGAGGGCGTTATCTTCAGGCCGCCATCACGAACGGATCGAGCCCCGTCAGCCGCGTTACCGCCGCATGGTCGGGCAGCACGCGCGGAGCGACATCCTTCACCGCCGCCGCCATCGCCGCGATATGCGGCGGGGTCGTGCCGCAGCAGCCGCCAACGACGTTGACGAGACCATCCCTGGCCCAGTCGCCGACCTGGCCGCCGGTGGTGTGCGGCTGCTCGTCATAGGCGCCGAGATCGTTGGGCAGTCCCGCATTGGGGTAAGCCATGATCAGGCTGTCTGCGACATGCGCCATTTCCTTGAGATAAGGCCGCATCAGATCCGCGCCGAACGCGCAATTGAGCCCGATCGTGAGCGGCCGCGCATGGCGCACCATGTAGGTGAAGGCCTCGACCGAATGGCCGGACAGGTTGCGCCCCGACATGTCGGTGATCGTCATCGACAGCATGATCGGAATCTCATGCTGGCGCGCTTCCTGGATCTCGAGCACCGCCACGATCGCCGCCTTGGCGTTCAACGTGTCGAACACCGTCTCGATCAGGATGAAGTCGGCGCCGCCATCGAGCAAGGCCTCGGCCTGCTCGCGATACACAAGCTTCAATTCGTCGAAGCCGACCGCGCGGAAACCGGGATCGTTGACGTCAGGGGAAAGCGAGAGCGTCTTGTTGGTCGGCCCGATCGCGCCGGCTACGAAGCGCGGCCGTCCGTCTTGTGCCTCGAACTTGTCGGCCGCCTCACGGGCGATCCGCGCGGCTGCGAGATTCATCTCACGCACCAGATGCTCGGCGCCATAATCGGCTTCGCTGATCGTGTTGGCGTTGAAGGTGTTGGTCGACACCATATCCGATCCCGCCGCCAGATAGGCTTCGGTGATGTCGCGGATGATGTCGGGCCGTGTCAGGACGAGAAGGTCGTTATTGCCCTTCTGATCATGCGTCAGGTCCGTATAGGACCCGCGATAATCCGCCTCGGTCAACTTGTAGGACTGGATCATCGTCCCGAAGGCGCCGTCGGTCAGCAGGATGCGGTTGGCGGCCTCGGCGCGGAAGCGGCGGGCAGCGGCGGAGGGGATGCGCGTCGTCATGCCGCTATCTCCGATGCTTGGGCTTTGGGACGCAGGCCGAGCAGGTGGCAAATGGCATAAGCCAGTTCGGCGCGATTGAGCGTGTAGAAATGAAAATGGCGGACCCCGCCTGCATAGAGGCGGCGACACAACTCGGCGGCGATCGTCGCGGCGACCAGCTGGCGCGCGGCGGGATGATCGTCCAGCCCCTCGAACAGCCGGTCCATCCACGGCGGGATCGCCGCCCCACACAGGCCGGCGAATTTGCGCGTGGTGGCAACGTTCGAGACGGGCAGGATGCCGGGCACGATCTCGGCCGAAATCCCCGCAGCGGCCGCGCGGTCGCGGAAACGGAAGAAGGTTTCGGGCGAGAAGAAGAATTGACTGATCGCCCGATCCGCGCCCGCGTCGATCTTGGCCTTCAGATTGTCGAGGTCGGCCTGCACGCTGGGCGAGGACGGATGACATTCGGGATAAGCCGCGACCGAAATCTCGAACGGCGCGATCGTCTTGAGGCCCGCGGTCAGTTCGGCGGCATTGGCATAGCCGTCCGGATGGGGACTGAACGCCTCGCCCGCCTGCGGCGGATCGCCACGCAACGCCACGATATGGCGTACGCCCGCATCCCAGTAAGCGCGCGCAATCTCTTCGATCTCGCCTTTGCTTGCCTCGACGCAGGTCAGGTGCGCGGCAGCGGGGATAGCGGTCTTCTTCGCGATACGCGCGACCGTGGCGTGCGTGCGCTCGCGGGTCGACCCGCCAGCGCCATAGGTCACCGAGACGAAACGCGGTCCCAAGGGCGCGAGCGTCTCGATCGCATGCCAGAGTTGCTCGTCCATCTTCTCCGTCTTGGGCGGGAAGAATTCGAAGCTGACGGTGGCATCGCCCGCTAGATCGGCGAACAACGGCGCATCCAGCGCGCGGCGCGCTTCTTCGAGCTGCGAAAGGGAGTGACCAGACATCCCGCCATATAAAGATTTCTTTATATGTGGGTCAAGGTTGCGCAGATGCCCTTTTGCTAGCGGTACCGCAAATTTAGCCTTGCCCGCGCACGCAATTTTCTATCGCGTCCCGCACATCGGCCGGCCCGTGGGGCCTCTGGAGGATGGTGCCGTCACGATAGCGCGCGGCAGGAAAAGATGGCGTCGGATCGGCTGCCTGACCAATCCGATCGATTATCGCTCATTCCGCTGTATATCTTGGCCTTATCGGGCAGCCTCCGGGAGCCGCCGTCCAACCGGGAGAGCCTCCGGATTGCGTCGCGGCCGCCCGAACGACGATCCGACGCTAGACGCGACGGCCGGTGAAGAGCTGCACCAGCCCGACGATGATCGCAATCACCAGCAACAGATGAATCAGCCCACCGCCGACATGGACGACTACGCCCAGCAGCCAGAGGACGACAAGGATGACGGCGATGGTCCAGAGCATGGCGGCGTCCCCAAAAAGCAAATGCAGATCACCTCGGTAACGCTGGGTGAGCGGCCGACGTTCCCCAAACGAAACTTGCCGCTTTTGCTCGGCGCAAACCCCTGCTCAAAGGAGATAATGCACCTTTTCCCTTCGCTCGCTCTTATCTGCCTTTTCGCGCTCTCTTCCGCGGGCCGAGCCAGCCCCGCTTACGATGCGGTCGATCCCTTCATCGGCACGGGCGGGGAAGGCCACACCTTTCCCGGCGCGGCGGCACCCTTCGGCATGGTGCAATTGAGCCCGGACACCAACACCGCGTGCGTCATCCGCGAATGCTATAAATGGGCGGCTGGCTACCGCTATAAAGATGGGACGATCGAAGGGTTCAGCCACACGCATTTTTCGGGCGCGGGCCATTCGGACCTGGGCGATTTTCTGATCATGCCGGTTTCGGGGGGAAATGTTCCGCTCGACCGCGAAGCCTATCGGTCGCGTTTCGACCATAAGAGTGAAAAGGCCGCGCCCGGTTATTATGCGGTCAGCCTGCTCGACCAGCACGTCGAGGCCGAGCTGACCGCGGGCACGCGGATCGGCATGCACCGCTATGCCTTCATGGAAGGCGCGCAGGCGCATCTCCTGCTCGACCTGCGGACCTCGCTTTACAATTATCCGGGCAAGACGCTCTGGTCCTCGATCCGGCTGCGGCCCGACGGCACCGTCACCGGCTGCCGTCAGACGCGCGGCTGGGCGCCCGACCGCATCCTCTGTTTCGCAATGCGCTTCAATGCGCCGCCCGCCGGCCACACCCTTACCAATACCGAAACCGACATCGCCTATAAGGGCTTCCAGGGCCCGGGCGGCGGCACCGACGTGGTCGATCAGCGCGAGGGCCGCGCAATCGTCGCGCGCTTCGATTTCGGCATCCTCTCCAGGCCTCTCGAGGTCAAAGTCGCGCTGTCCTCGATCGACGAGGACGGCGCGGTTGCCAATCTGGAAAGCGAGCCCGGCGATTTCGACGCGATCCATGCGAAGACGAAGGCCGCCTGGGAGCAGGCTTTGGCCGCGATTGATATCCAGGCGCCCGCGCCGATGGCGAGGAGCCTCTATACCGCGCTCTATCATTCGATGCTCGCACCATCGGTCTCGGGCGATGCCGACGGGCGCTATCGCGGGCCCGACAACCAGGTTCACCGCGCGGACGGCTTCACCTTCCGCTCGACCTTCTCGCTGTGGGATACGTTCCGCGCCGAGCATCCCTTGCTCACGCTGATCCAGCCCGACCGGACCAATGCCGATTTCGTCCGCTCGCTGGTCGAAAGCCGCAAATATAGTCCGTTCGGCATCCTGCCCGTCTGGCAATTCCAGGGCCGCGAGACCTGGACCATGATCGGCTATCACGCGGTGCCCGTTATTGCCGATGCCTATTTGAAGGGCATCAAGGGTTTCGATGCGAATGCGGCGCTCGACGCGATGGTCGCGAGCGCGACCTACGGCCCCTATGGCGATCTCTCGGATTATATGAAGCTCGGCTATGTGCCGATCGACCGGGAGCCCGAGGCGGCGTCCAAGACGGTCGAATATGCCTATGACGATTGGGCGATCGCGCAGATGGCGCGCAAGCTCGGCCGCACCGAACTCGCAGCCAGGTTCGACAGGCGCGCAGCCTATTGGCGCAACAGCTTCGATCCGAAAAGCGGCTGGGTCCGCGCCCGCCTTTCCACCGGCGCTTTCCGCGCGCCGTTCGACCCCGTCTCGATCAAATACGGCTCCGATTATACCGAGGGCAACGCCTGGCAATATTCCTGGTTCGTGCCGCAGGATGAAGGCGGCCTGGTGCGTCTGCTCGGCGGCGACGGGAAAACCGTCGCCAAGCTCGACGCGATGTTCGATTACGACACGAGCAAGCTCGATTATTCGTCGTCCGAGGACATTGCCGGGCTGATCGGCGAATATATCCACGGCAACGAGCCGAGCCATTCGGTCGCTTATCTCTACGTTTATGCGGGCGCGCCGTGGCGCACGCAGGCGCGGCTGAAGCAGATCGTCGACAGCCAATACAAGCCCACATCCGACGGCCTCGCCGGGAATGACGACCTCGGTCAGATGTCGGCCTGGCTGATCTTCACCAGCCTGGGCTTCTATCCGGTTACGCCCGCCAGCCTTGAATATGTGATTGGCCGGCCTTTCGTTGCGCGCGCCGCGTTACATCTGCCCAATGGCAAAGCCTTCACCGTCAGCGCGGACGACCCCGCCAGACCTTATGTCGGCAAGGTGCTGCTGAACGGCGTGCCGCTCAACCGCTCCTATATCCGCCACAGCGAGATCATGGCCGGCGGCGAATTGCATTTCGTGATGCAGGCCACGCCCAACAAAGCCTGGGGGACAGCGAAGCGGGACCGCCCCTTCTCGATGAGCTATTGATGGCCTGTTCCACGGGTGTGGAGTGATGATTCGATGAATCCATCCTATGTCTCCGCGGTTGCCGGATTGACCGGCGCGGGCATCGGCGGCCTGACATCCCTGCTCGCGTCCTGGATCACGCAGCAGAACCAGTCGCGTCAGCGCGAACGCGAAATCGGCCGCACACGGCGTGAGCGGCTGTTCACAGCCTTCATCGACGAAGCCTCGCGCCTGTTCGCCGATGCGCTTGGTCACGAAAAGAACGACGCCGACGATCTGGTCCACCTTTACGCCCTCGTTGCGCGGATGCGGCTGACGGCCTCGCCTGAGGTCGTCAGCGCCGCCGAGCGCGTCGTGCAGGGCGTGATCGATGCCTATCAGGCACCCAATCGCACGCTCAAGGAGCTGCATCTCTTCGCCAAGGACGGCGGGATGGATCCGCTGCTGGAATTCAGCGAAGCCGGCCGGGCCGAACTGTTGCGCTGCTGAAAAGCCTAAAGCCGGGAAACGAAGAAGGGTCCGGCACTGCCGGACCCTCTTGGTCAGCAGCTCTCTCGGAGAAGAGGGCTGATGGTGCGGTCGAGACGCCGCTCTCCGCCGTTTCAAGAAATTCAAGGAAGTCCCTATCACATTGATTATTTTACATTTTGTGCAAGCCGAGTTACCATGATGCCCCACTAGATATCGCTGCTGCGCGCTCCAAAAGGGGGACTAGAAAGGGGACCAAAATGCGTTCGAATGTCCTCACCCATGTTGGCGTCCGTAATCGTGAAGCCGGAAAATACGCTGACGGTCAAGGCTTGTGGCTCGTCAAGCGCGATCGCTTTGCGGGTAAGTGGGTGCTGCGTTTGACACGTGACGGAACTCGGAGGGAAATGGGCCTCGGCCGCTGGCCGGATGTATCCCTCGCCGAAGCGAGGGAGAAGGCGGCGGAAGCGAGGAGGCTCGATAGGGCCGCCATCTGCCCTATTGAGGCGCGCAAGAAGGCCAAGCGCGTCGTCCGTCGGCTCACGGTCAAAGAGGCCATAGAGAGCTGCTTCGAGGCTCGTAAGGCCGAACTCAAGGGCGATGGTGAGGCAGGCCGGTGGATGAGCCCGCTCGCGATCCACGTAATCCCGAAAATAGGCAGTCGTCCGGTAGAGGAAGTTGACCAGCACGCGCTTAAGGAGTTGCTCGAGCCTATCTGGCACGCAAAGCCTGAAGCCGCCGAAAAGGCGCTTAACCGCTTCAATCTCACGCTCAAGCACTGCATCGCTCTCGGCCTCAACGTCGACCTGCAAGCGACGATGAAGGCACGGGTGCTCTTGGGCAAGCAGCGGCACACGAGAGAGCACATACCCTCCCTCCCCTACACGGACGCGCCGGAGTTCTATCGTTGGCTCTCCTCAAAAGACGTGGTCGCCGCGTGGGCACTGCGTCTTCTAATGCTTACGGTTGCCCGGCCGGGAGAGGTCCGTTTGGCTCCTCTGCGGGAATTCAAAGGAGATCTCTGGAGCATTCCCGCCGAGCGCACAAAGACCAATGTGGCGCGGCGAGTACCCCTCGTGGTCGAAGCGCAGAAGGTCATAGGACTCTGCCGAGCCGCGAGCTCGAACGACTTCGCCTTTCCGGCATACAAGGGCAAGCCGATTTCGGACATGGCTATGACGAAGCTCATGGAACGCGAAGGACACGAAGCGAGGCCGCACGGCTTCCGCGCCACCTTCCGGACCTGGTGCGAAGAGCAGACAGACGCAGATAACGAGACGAAGGAAAGCTGCCTCGGGCATATCGTAGATAGTGAAACGGTGGGTGCCTATCAGCGTAGCGACCGGCTTATGAAGCGCTGGGCGCTACTTGCCAAATGGGAAGCGCATCTGCTCAGATAAAAAACAGCGATCCGTGGGAAGCAGCTGTTTTCCAGGCGCCTCGGCGCCACCTCGCCCGTTCACCGGAGTGGTACTCCGATAATGGCCTTGACCGTCCAACGGTCGCGATTGGCACCATAGCCGCGGCCCACGCCCAGGTTGAGGTCCCATTTGCCGACATGCGTGTCCGCGACGAGATAGGTGGATTGCTCGCTCGACCCCAAGCGGCCGAGGCGCTTGAACTCACCGACGCCGTTGTAATTCTCGACGCCAAGCGAGAAGCCCGTCGTCACGGCATAGCTCGCTTTGGTGGCGATCTCGAGCGAAGCGGGCGCGGCGGCCGGTCCCGACACTGTGAAATCCATATTGGCGTTGGCCGCGAGCGTCCATCGGCCGGATCGCATGCCGCCGATCAACTTGAATTCCGCATTGTAGGGATTGGGGTCGAGCGCATGACGCACGCGGCCGATCTCGAAATTGGCGCCCCAGAACCAGGACGCATCGCGTTCGCTCCCGACATATTTGAGGCGGAACTTGACACCGTCGACGGTGAAGCGGCCATGATAGTCGATCGCCGCGAGCGGGAGATAGGCTCCGAGCTCGAAATGATCGGACAGGCCCAGCGCGAATTCGGGCGTGATGCGAAATTGGTGTGGGGACTGCCGCTGCCCAGGATAGTCGAGCTCGGAATCGCCGCTCAGGACATAATTATTATGGATGTCGAGGCCGACTTCGCCTGGCGCCCCCCTCTCGTCCATATAGACTTGGATTTCCTCAGGCGCGGCATGGGCCGCCGCGGGGCCGAGTGCCAGAATCGCGGCAACCATCGCCACCTTCGTCGAATGCGCCGCGGTGCCGCGTCGTCCCGAAACAAATATGGAACTCGTGCCAACGCTGAGGCTGCGCCGCCTGCCCGATTCAAACGTCATTACTGTGCGGTCTTTCTTATGGTTTCGGTGAAGCGTGGGCGGGTGAGAGGCCTCAGCCGATCAGTTCGGCCTCGGTTCGATGGCAAAGCACCACATTTCCCGCCGACATTGTGCGCAGTGGCGGCGGCGCGACATCGCAACGGCCGGGGATGGCGACGGGGCAGCGACGCAGGAAACGGCAGAGCTCGGTTGATTCGGGCTGGTGCGCGAGCGGCGCCGCGCTCTGGACAGACTCATCCGCCAGCCAGCCCGGCCGCAGCTCAGGGACAGAACTGATCAGCAAGTCGGTGTAAGGATGGAAAGGCGATGTGTCATAGGTGTCGCGCCTGCCGCTTTCGACGCGCGTCCCCTTGTAGAGCACGACGACCTCGTCGCACAGCGCCTTTACCGTCGCGATGTCGTGGCTGATGAATAGATAGGCGACGCCCAGATCACGCCGCAGCTCGGCAAGCAGGTCAAGGATCGCGCCACGAACGACCGTATCCAGCGCCGACGTCACCTCGTCGCACAGGATGATGTCAGGCTTGGCCGCAAGTGCGCGCGCCAGGTTGACACGCTGTTTCTGACCGCCCGACAGCTCGTCGCAGCGACGCCCGGCGACCGCCGCCGGCAGCCGGATCAGGTCGAGCAGCTCGGCGACGCGGCGCTGCGCCTCAGCGCCGCGCAGGTCGTGGTAGAAGCGCAGCACCCGACCAAGAATGTCGCCGACGCTATGCGCCGGGTTGAGAGCGACATCGGCATTCTGGAACACGATCTGAACGCGGCGAAGTTGTTCGCGCGTGCGGCCCGCGACGGTCGGCGCAAGCGGCTCTCCAGCCAGCGTAACAGCGCCGGAGGCGGGGGCCAGCAGGCCAGCGACAACACGTGCCACGGTGGATTTGCCCGATCCGGATTCGCCGATGACGCCGACAGCGGCGCCGCGTCCGATGGTCAGGCTGACGTCGCTCAAGACAGGGTGTGCCGGCCGCCCTTCGCGGTCGATCGGCCCATAGCCTGCGGAAACCCCTGCGATCTCAAGCAGCGGCTCGGGCTTTGCCGGCGTCCGCGCCTGCGCTTTCACGACCGGGTGAGCCGCCGCGATCAGCAGCTGCGTGTAATCGTCCATCGGCGCCTCGAGCAGCGCGCCCACATGGTTATGCTCACGCACGCGGCCGCGATTGAGGACCAGGATCTGGTCGGCCATCTGCGCGACCACGGCGAGATCATGCGACACATAGACACCGGTTGCGCCCTGCTGACGGACGACGCGCCGGAACGCTTGCAGCACGCCGACTTGGGTCGTCACGTCGAGCGCGGTGGTCGGCTCGTCGAAAATCACCAGATCAGGTTGTGTGATCAGCGCCATCGCAGCCATCAGCCGTTGCAGTTGGCCGCCAGACAGCTCGTGCGGATAGCGGCTGCCGATCGTCTCGGGGTTCGGCAAGGCCAGTGCGCGGAACAAGTCGATCGCACGCGCACGCGCCGCTTTGGCCGACTCAGTGCGGTGGATCAGCGCCGGCTCCATGACCTGGTCGATCACGCGGCGCGCGGGGTTGAACGCCGCCGCCGCGCTCTGCGCGACGTAGGTGATGCGTCGACCGCGCTGGCGCGCCAGCGACGCACTACCGGCGCCGTCCAATGTCGCGTCACCGACACGAATCCGTCCGCTGATCGCCGCACCGCCCCGGCCATAGCCCATCAGGGAGAGCGCGATCGTCGTCTTGCCCGATCCGGACTCTCCGATCAGTGCCAGGACCTCGCCCCGCGCCACGTCGAACGACACGTCGTCGACGATGCGCAGCGGCCGGCCGTCCGGCCCCCGCACGGTGACCGCCAGATTGCGGACCTCGACATGCGACGGCGACTTCACTTCACCTTCCCCTGCGTCGCCGCATCGATCAAAAGATTGACGCCGACCGTCAGGCTCGCGATCGCCGCCGCCGGCACCAGAATCGCCAGCGCGCCCACGCCCAGCCCGGAAACGTTCTCACGCACCAGCGATCCCAGGTCCGCATCGGGCGGCTGAAGACCGAGGCCGAGGAAGCTGAGGCCCGACAGCAGAAGCACGATGAACACGAAGCGCAGGCCGATATCCGCCAGCAGCGGCCGGATCATATTCGGCAGCATCTCAATCAGGGCGATATATATGCGGCCTTCGCCGCGCGCGCGCGCCACCTCGACATAGTCGAGCCGCGTCAGCCCCACCGCGAGCGAGCGTGCGATACGAAAATTGCCGGGGACGTAGGTGATCGAGACGACGATCGTCAGCAGCACGATCGACGACCCAAAGGCCGCCACCAGCACCAGCGCAAAGATCTTGCTCGGGATCGAGATGAGCGTGTCCATCGCGCGCGACAAAAGCTCATCGAGCCACCGCGGACCGACGGCAGCGGTCAATGCGAGGCCGGTCCCCAGTGAAACGGCGATCGTCACAGCGATTGCCGACAAACCCACCGTGAATTGCGCGCCGACGAGCAAGCGGCTCAATACGTCGCGCCCCAGAAAGTCGCTGCCGAACCAGAATTGGCCGCTCGCTCCCGCGAACACCTCGTAACTTACGAACGCGCCCGGCGGATAAGGCGCGATGAAGCGGCCGACCACGGCGATGGCAACCCAGAAGATCACGAGCACAAGGCCGATCTTGCCGGACCAGGGCAAAGCGCGGACCGCGCGCAACGGGCTGCCTCGGCTCATTGCTGGCGCAACCGCGGATTGGCCAGGATCGCAATGGTGTCCGCGACCAGGACAAGGAGCAGATAGGCGGCACAGAAGATCATCGCGCAGGCCTGAAGCAGCGGCATGTCGCGCGAGGTGACGGCGTTCACCATCAAGCTCGCAAGGCCGGGATAGTTGAAAATCGTCTCGACGATGATCGCACCTCCGAACAAATAGGATAGGCTGAGCGCCATGGCATTGACGATCGGGCCGATCGCGTTGGGAAGCACATGGCGGAAGACCAGGCGCATCGGGCGCACACCCTTCAATCGCGCCATCTCGACGTAGGGGCGGTCAAGCTCGCAGATGATCGCAGCCCGGACCATGCGCCCCAGTTGCGCGATCACGCCGACCGCGAGAACCATTACCGGCATCGCGTAGGCACGCGCGAACTGCGCAAACGTCGGATCCTTTGGCACGATCGTGATCGACGGCAGCCAGCGCAGCTCAACCGCGAAGATCAGCACCGCAATCGTCGCGACCAGGAATTCGGGTAGCGCGACCATCGAGAGCGTCAGGATGTTGAGCGCGCGGTCGAGCTTGTGTCCGCGCGAGATGGCTGAGGCCATCCCGATCAGGAACGCGAACGGTACCGAAACGAGCGCCGCCAACGCGGCCAGGATCAGGGTGTTTGGCAATCGCTCGGAGATGATTTCGGCGACCGGCTTGTTCGCAACCAGCGACTGGCCCGGATCGCCCGTCGCAATCGCGCCGAGCCACTCGACATAACGGACCGGCCCGGGCCGATCGAGGCCCATTTCGTGGCGCAATGCCGCCACCTGCTCGGGGGTCGCGCCCCGTCCCAGGACCTCCTGCGCCGCGTCGCCCGGCAATAACCCGCTAACCGTGAACACGACCGCCGACAGGAGAAGCAGCGTAACGAGCGCCAGACCGATCCGCTTGAGGATCAGCCGCCCCGCCCCGCGCCAGAGCGATGGAGTCTGAGCGGCACTCATGCGTCCCACCATGCATATTCGGCAAAATTATAACCCATGAAACCGGCGATCGGGATCGGGAACAGGCCCTTCAAGCGACGGTCGTAGCCGTCCAGCAGCGAGATGAAGGCGGGGATGGCCAGGCCACCATATTGATGCACGATCATTTGCATCTCGCCGTAGATTTCCTTGCGCAGCGCGACGTCGGTCGTGCTGCGTGCTTCCAGCAGCAGGCGGTCGAAGCGCGGGCTGTTCCAGCCGGACTCGTTCGCCAGGGCCTTGGACTGGAAGAACAGGCTGAACATCATATCGGTCGTCGGCCGCTGGTTGGTGTTCCCGAAGGTCATCGGGTGCTTCATCCAGTGCGTCGCCCAATAGCCGTCGCTCGGCACCCGATTGATCGCGAGGTTCAGGCCGATGCGGGCCGCATGCTCCTGCAGGATAGACCCCATGTCGATCGACCCATTGGCGGCCGGCGCCGCATAGATCGGCAGGCGAACCCCAAGCAACCCGGAGCGCTTGAGCAGGAACTTCGCTCGGTCCGGGTCGAACGGACGCTGCGGAATGTTGGGATTGAAGTTTGGATCGATGGGGGAGATCGGCTGGTCGTTCGCGATGGTCGCGAACCCGCGGAACAGTGCGCGTTTGATGAGCTCGCGATCCTGCAGATATTTCATCGCCAGCACGAAATCCGGATTTCCGGTGATCGGATTGTCGCGGCGCATGATCAGGTTGGTGAACAGGCCGGATGGGATTTCCATGACCGAATGAGCCGAGCTCGCGCGCACCCGCTTGACCGAGCCTGGACCGACGGCGTTGACCATTTGCACGTCGCCGGACAGCAACGCGTTTACCCGCGAAAGCTCATCCGGAATCGCGATCAGCTCGATCTCTTCAAGATACGGCCTGCCGGGCTTCCAGTAGTTGGGGTTGCGACGCACGATCGTGCGAATGCCCGGGGCGAACTCGCTGCAGATATACGGACCGGTACCGTTGGCCTTGCTGAAATCGCGGCGCCCATTTTCGACGATCAAGAAATGCGACACGGCGAGCGTGGCCGGTAAGTCAGGATTGGGACCCGTCAGGCGGAGTTCCAGTTCGAGCGGGCCGGTCTGCTTCGCTCCGGCGAACTGGTCGGCGAGCGCCTTCACCGCCGATCCGGCAGCGGGATCGCGGTGGCGCAGCAGCGAAAAGATGACGTCGTCGACGGTCAGCGGCTTGCCGTTGTGAAAGTGGACGCCGCGCCGCAGGCGGATATTCCACGCGATATTGTCTTGCGTCTCCATCCGCTCGGCGAGACCGGGCTGACCACGCAGTTGGCCGTCGAACTGCGTCAGGCCGCTGTAAAGCATGTAGTGGCGGATATAGTCTGTGGCCGTACCACCCTTGGCCGGGTCGAGCGTGTCAGCGGTCGAAGCCGAGGTGGTCGCGATGCGAATGCGGCCGCCAATGCGCGGCTGACCCACCTCCGCATCCAGCCGCCCACCCTTTAGAAGCAGCCCGGCGCCCAGCCCGCCGAGCAGCGTGCGTCGCGAAACGTCGGAGGAAATCACATCAACCATGCGGCGTCTTCGCCTCTGCTTGTCTGCGCCGGGCAGGTCGCGAGCCACGATCAGCGTATTCCCGTAAATCCGGATTACTCTGCCGATTAGGCCGGTGATGCCATCAATCCGCAACATCTCCATGCAACAGAACGGCAGTTTATGCGGCGCCCGCCCGTCACGGCAATCGTCGCACCGGCCGGTGCCCCGCGTAACATTGGTGCGCCGAAGCGGACGGGACTGCCACCGCAGTTCCTGCTGCCCCCCCCCGCCAGAAATGAGGTCGGCCAGCCGATGCGGGGCAATCGGCCCCATTATCCCCTCCAGGGGGATAGGAACTTAATTGTCCATCTGCTATCGCGTCCGAATGGATTCGCTAACCCACCTCCTGCAGCAAGGTGCCACGAACGCGTGGCTCTTCATTCCCACCGCCATCCTGCTCGGCGCTTTGCATGGGCTAGAACCTGGCCACTCCAAAACGATGATGGCCGCATTCATCATCGCGGTTCGGGGGACGGTACGTCAGGCAATTCTGCTCGGACTTGCTGCCACAGCATCGCACACGCTGATTGTCTGGATCGTGGCGTTGGGCGGCATGACGCTGTTCGGTGGGCTCGATCCGGAGCAGACCGAACCCTATTTCCAGCTCGCGTCGGGAGCACTGATCGTCGCGCTCGCGGCATGGATGATCTGGCGCGTGCGGCGCGAACAGATCGAGCGCGATCATCACGAACATCATCATGGGCATGAGCATGGCCACGCGCACCACCATGATCAGGATCATGCCCGTCACAATCACGACGAGGAAGCTGAAGAACAGGGGCTGGAGATCGCCACGGGCGGTTACATGGATGCGCACGAGCGCGAGCATGCGGAGAGTATCCGGCGCCGCTTCGCCCATCGCAACGTCACGACCAGCCAGATCGTCCTGTTCGGCCTGACTGGGGGCCTGATCCCCTGCCCGGGCGCCATCACCGTTCTCCTGCTATGCCTACAGCTTCATCGTGTCGCGCTCGGTGCCGTGCTGGTCCTCTGCTTCAGCATCGGGCTGGCGATAACGATGGTTGCGTCCGGTGTGGTCGCGGCGATCAGCGTGCGCCAAGTGTCGAAGCGCTGGCGTGGGTTCGGCGAGGTCGTCCGCAAGGCGCCCTATGTGTCAGCCGCGGTGATCCTTCTCATCGGCCTTTATGTCGCGGTACATGGTTTCATGGCCCTACCGAACTGAGGAAACAACCATGAGCCACGCCGCCAATCCGGACCTGCTCAATCGCCTAAAACGAGCGCAAGGGCACCTCGCGAAGATCGTCGAGATGGTTGCCGAAGGGCAAGACGGGCTTGCGATCGCGCAGCAAATGCAGGCGGTTGTCGCCGCGCTCGACAAGACCAAGACGCTGCTCGTGCAGGACCATATCGAACACCATCTCGAAGGTCTGGCTGGTCCGCTGCCCAAAGCCACCCGCGACGAGCTCGCCAAGCTCGGCGAGCTTGCGAAATATCTTTAGACCGCACACGAGCGGGCGACACTCTCGCGATCACGCAAATCTCCGGCGACCATCGCGGCGATAATTGCCTCCTGGTTCAGAAGCACCCTATTCGCTCATCGCGGTTCGCGCGATCCGCATCGCGCCGTCGCGCCGCTTGTCATCAGGCTCCACATGGATCGATACCAGACTATGAGGATGATGCCTGCGCAAGGCGGCCTCGATCCGATCGCAGATCGCATGCGAATGCTCCACCGTCATGCGACGATCGACGATGAGGTGGAAGTCGATAAAGACCATGTGGCCGGCCTGTCGTGAACGCAGGCTGTGTGCCTCAATCGCACCTTCCAAATTGGCAGTGATCGTTTGCTCGATGGGGGCAAGCTGCTCCTCGGGCAACGCCCCGTCCATCAGTCCGTTCACGCTGTCCCGGATCAAGGTGCAGCCGGACCAGACAATGTTCAACGCGATCAGCGCGGCCAAGAGGGGGTCGAGCGGAAGCCATCCCGTCAGCGCGACCAGCAAGACACCTGCGATCACGCCACCAGACGTCCACACGTCGGTCAGCAGATGCATGCCGTCGGCGATGAGCGCCGGGGATCGCCGTGCGCGCCCGATCGAAATCACCACCCAGCTCCACAGTCCGTTCAGGACCGTCGCGCCCGCACTCACACCCAGCCCCAGCGCGGGCATTGCCGGAGCATGCAGGCTGTGGGACGCCGCCCATGCTTCCCGCAATATTGCCAGCGCAGCAACGATGATGAGCAGACCTTCCAGACCCGCCGAGAGGTATTCCGCCTTGGCGTGTCCGTAGGGATGATCGTCATCCGCCGGCTCAGCACTGATCCGGATCGCCAGGAGAGCCCCGACGGCCGTCACGACATTGATGATGCTTTCAATCGCATCGGATAGCAGCGCGACGCTGCCGGTCAGGACATAGGCAAGATATTTGAGGCCAAGAACGACGATGCTGATGAGGATGCTGCCGACGGCGAAGCGCAGTGGCGACGTGCCCTCCTTGTCCACGCCAGCCGTTACCGGGCGCGGGCAATCACCGACGACTCGGCCGACGTCGCACACTCGATGTCATTTGATCGCAAAGGTGGTGCCAAGATGCGCCTGGCTGGCCTTGTCGATGACGAGCACGCCGACCTTGTCGCCGGACTTGAGCTGCAGAGCGGGACCATCGAAGCGATTGCCGGCCGCCGGCGCCAGCACGACATTCTGCGTCTTGCCGGCGGTGTCCAACGACAATTGCGCAGTCATTTTTGCAGCGTCGACAGGATCGTCGTCGTCGACGACGTAAAGCTGGACGCCCGTGGGAGCGGTGACGAGCTCGAAGAGCGTTTCCCCGCTCAAGGAGACGATGCCGCCATGCTTGGGCTGGGTACTCCCGTGGGCGAGCGAGGGACTCGCACCGAAAGCCGCAACGGCGATCAACATGGCATGGACATGCGCTTTCATCGACTTCCTCCTGTGCGGGGTATCATTCCGGTTGGTGGGGGAGCACGAAGCTCAGCGTCGCGGTATTTTCGATCCAGTCGTAGCGCTTGGGATCGTCCGTCGGCCCTTTGTAGACCGCGTGAAGGACGTTCAGTCCCTGGTTGCGGACGGTCATCGTCACCGTGCCATCCGCAGCCGTTTCAATCGGCGTGGCATCAGGGTCGTTGATCAGGTCATTGATTATCTTCGCGCCGGCCACCGGCTTGCCCCGGAAGAGCACTTTATAAGTCAGCTTCTCGCCCATTGTTTTTGGAATGGGACCAGCCGGCACGATCTGTAGCACCTGGTCCGACAATGCAGGAACCGGCTTGTCGAGCGGCCCCATGATCGCGACCGAATATTTGTAATTCTTTGTCGAGATCGTCGCGTTGGGCATCTCGTCGCGGCCTTTCTTCTCCCACTCGCCATCGCCGACGCGCGACCAGATGCCATTGAAGAAGACGACCGACAGCAAGGTCGGCTGCTGCTCGGTGTCGACCAACACGATCGGGCCGGCGATTCGCGGCGTCGCCTTGATCGGCTGATAATTGGCATCATAGCCGGTCATCTTCTCGATGAAGGTGAACCGCTTGACGGCATCGAGATCATCCGCACCGACCCCATAGATAAGTGCCGTCTGCTTGGCGCGCTGGGCAAACCATACGGCATGGGCGTCAAGCGGGGCGGTGAGCAGACCCATCGCCACAGCTGCGAGGACGAGTGACTTGACGTTGCGCATGATCTGCTCCTCGGCCTGGCACGTAAGAGTATTCCAAGGAGCAGCTTATTATGCGCCAACGGCACAATTCACTTTTTTCGGCCATTGGCCGAGAGGATCAGGCGGGCACGGTGGCGCACAATCGCATAATCAACCGTCAGGCGCCAACGCGGCGTTCGCGGCCGGCTGTGTCGTATCCACTTGGTCAAGCCGATCGCGAAGAAACTCGCTCGGGCTTGCCGCATCGACGGACTGCAAGACGTATGTCTCGCGACCCGCATGATACCGGCTTCCGCTCCCGATTGCGTTTCGCGCCATCGCCGCGAAAGCTTAAGCGGCCCTAGTCACAAAGATGCGCATTCGTGCTCAAGCCAACGCGCGAGGTTGATGCGCCCCTCGGTGGCTTCGAGTTCACCCGTCCAGATCAGGCCGTAGTGACTGCCGTCCGGATCAAAGCCCATTGGAGCAAACAATCGGCCGCGCGAGAGGTCGTCGGTCGCGAGGACAAGCGGGCTGAGCGCGACGCCGAGGCCAGCCGATGCGGCTTCGACGCTGAGAGAATGGTGATCGTAAAAGCGGATCTCAGACGGTTGTGCCGCTGCCGGGTGAACGGCGAGCCAGTTCTGCCAGGCGTCGGGCCGCGTACGGGAACCCAGCGCGACATATTTGCCAGAGGTGAAGGCTGACACGAGCTCTTTCGTCAGAACCGGCCCCACCCGTTCTGCGAAGAGACGCTGCACGTGCCACGACTCCGGTAAGCTGAAGTCGAGGCGCCGGATGGCCAAGTCTATTCGGTGCCTCTGGAACTCGACCGGTCCACCGCCCACCGACAGATTAAGCGCGATGTCGGGAAAAGCCGACTGGAAGCCGTTCAACCTAGGGATGAGCCAGCGGACGGCAACGGACGGCTCGCACGACAGGACCAAGGTTTGCTGCTCGGCATCGGCCGCCCGCAAATGTTCCACGGTCGCCGCCAGTTCGACGAAGAATCGACCAAGCGTGATTTGCAAGGTCTCGCCAGCCGATGTCAGCCGCAGGCCCCGCCCGTCACGCTCAAACAATTTGAGACCCAGGACGCGCGACAGATTGGTGATGCGCCGGCTGATGGCGCCATGCGTCAACGCAAGATGGTCGGCCGCGCGGCGGACCGAGCCCAATCGAGCCGTCGCTTCAAAGGCTCGCAAGTCGTCGAGCGAGGGGATGGTCGACCGATCCATTGGTGAGAATATATCACGGATATCGCGCAGAAACTTTCGCTATTTCCGCAGCCGGTTTGCGGCATTTTATGATGTATGCGAACCAGTCCGCGATACGAGGTCGGCATCCTCGCTGATGATTTGACGAGCGCTGCGGATGGCGCGGCGCCGTTCGTCCAACGCGGAGTGTCCGCATGGATCGGGCGGAAATGCCTGCCGTCTCAGGATTGTGCGATGGTGGCGATCGACAGCGGCTCGCGATCGCTTCCGGTTACGCGGGCAGCCGAAGTGACCTCCCGCCTGACGCGCGAGCTCGCATCCTGCGTTATTCTCTACAAGACGGTGGACTCGACGCTGCGGGGACATGTGCGGGCCGAACTCGAAGCCTGTTACGCCGCAAGCGGACGCACGGGCCTCGTCTTTGCGCCAGCTTTTCCAGCAGCCGGTCGTACCACCGTCGCCGGCATCCAACTGGTCGACGGCGTACCCGTCGCCGAGACCGCCTATGGCCGTGATCCGGTGCATCCCGCGCACCACTCAGCGTTGGCGAAGCTGGTGCCGGGCTCGATCACGAACACCATTCTGTTCGATGCCTCCACCCAGGAGGAGCTCGACGCCCGCGTCGCGGCAATACCAGACCCGGAGTCGATCCTGTGGGTCGGCTCGCCGGGGATGGCGATAGCCCTAGCGCGGCGCCTTCGCCCGGCGGCTCCCGTTGCAACTGACATGAGTTATGAAGCCGGCCGCGTCCTTGTCGCGGTCGGCAGTGCCAACACACGAAGTCACCGCCAGGCCGATCGGTTGGCCGACATGGATGGTGTTGCCCTGATGCGGACCCCCCGTTCGCCGGAAACGGATTCCGCCGGACTGCTACGCCGTCTCGCCAATGCTGCAGCCGCCCAGCTCCGCACAAGCGAATTTGACGCGCTGATCGCGACCGGTGGCGACACGATGGAGGCCATCCTGGATCGGCTGGGGATAGAAGCATTCGAGATGCTGCACGAGCTCGAACCTGGATTTCCGCTCGGCAGGGCGCGTCTCGATGATGGCCGCTTGCTGCTGATCGCCTCGAAGGCCGGCGGGTTTGGCGACGACGACTCGCTTCGGCGCGCGGTCGCGCGGATGCGACCGACACAGCATCTAACCGAAAGGGCTTCGCATTGACCCAGATTCTTCCGATCGGAATGACGATGGGCGATGCATCAGGCATCGGGCCCGAGATCGTGGCGAAGGCACTGCTCGCCGGCAACGAACGCTGCGTCGTATTCGGAAGCTACGCGGTGATGCTGGACATCGTGCGGCGCCTGGAGCTGGCCGCCGACGTACGGCAAATATCCGCGCCGGACGAGGCCCGGTTCGTGCCTGGATCGATCGAGGTGATCGAGGCCACGCAGATCAGCGCCCCCCCTCCCCTCGGCGTAGTTAGTCCGGCTTCGGGTCAGGCGTCGTTCGACGCCGTATTGGCGGCGATCTCTGCGGCGCGCGCGAACCGGATTTCCGGGATTGTGACCGCGCCGATCAACAAGGCGGCGATGAATTCCGCGGGTATCCGCTATCCGGGGCATACCGAAATTCTCGCCGATCATGGCGGCGCGCAGTCCGTTGCGATGATGCTGGCCAACGACGAGATCCGCACCGTGCTCGTCACCGTGCACATGTCACTGCGCGAGGCGATCGAGCGGGCCGACTTCGACGCCCAGATGTCGGCGATCCGGCTGGCACACGAGGGCGCCCGCGCACTTGGCTATGAAGTTCCGCGCGTAGCAGTCGCAGGGCTCAATCCCCATGCCGGCGAAAGTGGTCTTTTCGGCGACGAAGAAATTAGGATCATCCGACCGGCGATCGAGGCGGCGCGCGGCGAGGGAATTGACGCGAGCGGCCCATGGCCCGGCGACACGGTCTACATGCAGGCACGCGAAGGACGCTTCGACGTCGTCGTCGCCCAATATCACGATCAGGGGCTGATCCCGGTCAAATATCTGGGGCTCGAGAAGGGCGTGAACATCACGCTCGGCCTGCCCTTCGTTCGAACCAGTCCGGATCATGGGACCGCGTTCGACATTGCCGGCCGCGGGATTGCGGATCCCGCCAGCCTGATCACCGCACTGAACTACGCCCGCTTATTGGCCACCACGAAAACAAGGACTGCGTGATGGGACTGCGCTTCATCTTCATGCTCACCCGCAACGACCAGACGGTCGAGGATGCTGCGGATCAGTTGCAGACCGCGCTCGAGTTGGGCGTGCGCCATATCGGCTTCAAGGACGTGGGGCTGCCAATTGACGATTTGAAGCGGTTGAACAGGACGATCAAGGAAGGCGGTGCGACCTCCTACCTCGAGGTTGTGTCGCTCGACCGAGATAGTGAGATCCGATCCGCCAAGGCGGCGCTCGAAATCGGTGTCGACATCCTGCTTGGAGGGACGCGCGCCAACGACGTCCTGCCGATCATCAAGGGTGCGAATATCCAATATTGCCCATTCCCAGGACGGATCGTCGGACATCCGAGCGTCCTGGAAGGTTCGATCGAAGAGATCGTTGCCAGCGCGGTGGATCTCGCCGCGCTCGAGGGCGTGCACGGTCTCGACCTTCTTGCCTATCGGTCGAAGGAAAATGTTCCCGCGCTGATGAAGGCCGTCTGCGCGGCGGTGTCCAAACCCGTCTATGTCGCGGGTTCGATCGACACACCCGAACAGATTGCCATCGTCAAGGAGGCCGGCGCCGCCGGCTTCACCATCGGCACCGCAGCGCTCGATGGCAAATATCCCGCGGGCATCAGGGATGTCGCAGGACAGCTCTCCGCAATCATCCGGGACGTGGCCAAACTGAACCACCATCTCTCGCCCTTCTCAAAGGAGGGCATGGCTGGGGCATTCAGTCGTGTTACCACCGCCTGGACGCCGCATGTGGCCGGTCACGTCAATGACATGCAGATCAAGCTCACACGGATCGAAGGCGATGCCGCCTGGAGTTTCCAGCCCGTCGGGGACGAGCTCTTCTTCGTCCACAAGGGCAGATTGCAGATGACGTTCCGCGACCGTGAGGAGACGATCGACGAAGGAGAATTCATCGTGGTTCCTCGCGGCGTCGAACATCGCCCACGCGCGATCGATGGGCCCTGCGAGGTAGTACTGATGTGCCGCGCTCAAGCGCGCGAGCTTCGGCCCCGCGACCAGACGGCGCGATAGACGGGAACAATCCACTCTGGCGGGTACACGGCGCAACCCAACACAGGCTGATCCGGCTCCTTCAATTAGGAGCCCGATCAGCCATTCATTGACCATGCGGCCGGACGTCAGATCCGGGGGTCCGACGTCGCGCCGGGAAGATCATGCCAGGGCCCGATCGAGCACCTCGGCGAAGAAGTCGACATTCTCCCGCGTGAAAATCAAAGGCGGACGGATCTTGAGGATGTTGTGATCGGCCCCGCAGGCGCTGATCAGGACGCCATCCTCACGCATCGCATTGACCACGCGCGTCGTCTTGTCTCGATCGGAGATCTTCCCGTCCTCCGGTGAGACGATGTCTGCCGCCACGAACAGCCCGGCACCGCGTATGTTGCCGAGACAGGCATGCTTCGGCACGAGCGCGCGTACCTTCTCGAGCAGATACGCTCCCACCTTCGCGGAATTGTCCATGATGCGGTCGCGCTCGATCACCTTGAGCACGGCCACCGATGCGGCGCACGAGACGGTATTGCCCGCAAAGGTGTTGAAGTATCGCGCACTGCGCCCGAAGGCCTCGACCACATCATGCTTTGCCAGCAGCCCGGCGATCGGCTGACCATTGCCCATCGGTTTGCCCATCGTGACGATATCGGGGACCACGTCGTGGCGCTGAAAGCCCCACATGTGGCTGCCGGTCCGCCCGAATCCCGGCTGAACTTCGTCGGCGACGAAGATGCCGCCGACGCGCCGGATCGCCTCCACCGCCCCTTGCAGGAAGCCCGGCTCGTCCGGAAGGATCCCGTCGCTCGTGAACATCGTATCCACGATCAGCATTGCCGGCTTGATGCCGTGCCGCTTCAGGTCGGCGATCGCCGCTTCCACGTCGCTCGCGAACCGCGCGGCCACGTTTGGACCGGTCCGGTATGCAGCCGGCGCGGGAACCGTGCGCACGTGCACGCCGAGGTTCACCGCAGGCCCGAGCGTGGGGGAGAATTGGGACACGGCGTCGGTGATGCCGTGATAGGCCGTTTCGGTGATAATGACGCCGGTTCCGCCGGTGCGCACCTTGGCGATCCGATAGGCGAGGTCGTTCGCCTCGCTGCCCGAACAGGTCAGCATCATGTGCGACAGTTCATCGCTCACGGTCGCGAGCAGGCGATCGGCCAACTCGAGGATGGTCTCGTGCAGGTAACGGGTGTTGGTGCAAAGCGTCGTGACCTGACGGGTAATCGCGTCGACCACATCGGGATGGCAATGTCCGAGCGACACCACATTATTGTACGTGTCGAGAAAAGCGCGCCCCTCGGTGTCGTAGAGCCATACGCCTTCACCGCGCACGAGGTGCAACGGCTTCTGATACATCAACCGATAGGCCGGTCCCAGCAGCCGCGCGCGCTCTTCGATCAGGTGGGCCTCATCAGCGCCGAGATCGACTTGGCCCGGGACGAAGGCATTGACGGAAGAAAGGTCCACGGCGTTCATCGCATTTCTCCTGCGTGGCAAAATTGAAGCAACTGGTCTTGGATCTGGCCGCGCGACATCCGGCCCAAGGCATCGAGCCCGTTCCAGGCCGGGCGGTTGTTGCGCATGATATATTGCCGGTTTTCCGGATAGCGCGTGGCGCGCCATTCGGTGATGAGCACCGTGATCACGAGCCGGGCCTCAAGCAGATCCGGAATGAGATCCAGTTCCTCGTCACTGAGTGCCAGGACACCATGATAGGCCCCGATCATCTCCGCAGCGCCGAGCAGCGGGGCTTCGCAATCCGTCAGCTGGTAGGCGGCCGCGGTTGCGATTTCGCCGGCCAAGGGAGCCGATACCGCATCACCAAAGTCGATGATCGCCGCGACCTCGTCGGTCGCATCCGGGCGGACCAACACATTGCCCAGGTTGAAATCATTGTGGATCATCTGCGCCCGCAGATGATCGAGGAGCGGGAGAATATCTGCCACGTAGCGTGTCATGAAGCGATCGACGCGCGCGCGGCGATCGGGATCGGGGAGGCTTGCGACCATTCCGCCCAGCCGCTGGGCGGTCGAGACGTTCCACAACAATTCATGCCGCGCTGCCGGATGATCGAACCCGGCGAGCGCGAGATCGAGGCGCGCCAGGCAGCGGCCAAGCGCCTGCCTTTGCCTGGTCGAGCGCGCCACGGCGCTCAACGGCGCACCGGGAAGATAGGTCAGCATGCGAAGAATTGCGGACCGGCCATCGGCGAGCAGAATCGGAATGGCAGGCCGCCCGCCCATCGTCGGGACCATGCGCGGCACCGGCAGGCCGGGATCTCGGCTACGAACGTGCTCGAGCAGGGATATTTGGAGATCGACCATCCCTTCATCTTCGGCGGGATTGGAGATCTTGAGGAGGAATTGCCGGCCGTCGGCTGCATCCATACGGAAGTTTCGATCCCGCTCGCCCGCAAGCTCTGCCGCCTGCAGATCAATTCCGTAGTAGCGCTTGGCCAGTTGTTCGGCACCAGCGGCCTCGACCTCGGGCGGCTGTGTCGTGAGAATCGGGTCGAGAAGCATCTTTCCCCCATTGATCGGGTCGGCGCCGGCGCTGCTCCTTCCATGGCTCCGCGCTGGTCCCGACCGAATTCGGTTCGAGGGCGTTATGCTTGGCGGTCCTCCGGAATTTCTGCCGAATGCGGGCATTCCACGGTTGGGATCGCCTTCAGTTGGGCGGGTTCGCAGTGACTCGGCCTTCCAACCCCGCCCGGTCGCCGGGCCAATGTCAGGATGCCAAATCTGGCGCGACATATTCCATGTAGCTCCGGTCGGGCAGGTCGAAGCTACGGACGACGAAATAGGTGAAATATCGATCAACCAGTGAATTCTCGTCGACGATCTTCATGATCGTGTCACTATAATGTGCAACCGATCGCGTGATAAATTTCAGGATGTAGTCGCAATCCCCGCTGATGCGCGAACATTCGGAAAGCTCTTCGATCGTTCGCAGCTTCTGCTCGAAGCGGGAGATCGTCCCCAACCGCCGGTCCTGGAGGGTGATCTCAGTGAAGACCGTCACTAGTTCGCCGATCGCCGACAGATTGAGCCGCGCGCCGTAGCCGACGATATATCCCGCGCGCTCGAGGCGGGCGACCCGCGTCAGGCAAGGGCTGGACGACAGCCCAACCGTTTTCGCCAGATCGACATTGAGGATGCGACCGTTCTTCTCGAGCTCGGCGAGGATCCTGATGTCGATCGGGTCGAGCTTCATGCGGGCCGCGGCTCCACAATGCGGCTCGCATGCGCTGTGAGCCTTGGGACAGCAAAGGCATCCCTAGGATGAAACGGCCCCGCTGTCCCGCGTCTCGTCAAAGCCCGAGCAGTCCGGGCAACTCGCTGAAGTCCTTGATGCGCATGAAGCCATAATGCTCGGTCGGGGGCTCGTGGCCGCGTTCGACGTGGACCTTGGCACCGAAGCCCATATCGTGTGCCGTCATGAGGTCGTAGCGCGGGCTTGACGACACATGCATCACGTCGCCCGCGCTGCAGCCGAGCTGTTGCAGCATATATTCGAACGGACGCATCAGCGGCTTATAAGCGCCGGCCTCTTCGGCCGTATAGACGGCATGGAACGGCACGCCGATGTTCGCGACGCTATAGGGAATCAGGTCGACCATGCTGTTCGACAGGATTACCAGCGGAAAGCGCTCCGCCACACGCGCGAGGGGTTCGCGGACGTCGGGGTGGGGCTGCCAGGTCGGAATCGCAGCGTAAATCGCCTTTACGTCGGCACTTGCCAACGGGATGCCATGCTTTGCGCAGGTACGTCCAATCGAGTTCGCCACGACGTCATAGAAAGGCTTCCAAGCGCCGAGAACCTCGTCCAAGCGATAACCGCGGAACGAGTCGACGAACGCATCCATTTCGTCGGGCTGCACCCGGTCCGCGAAGAGCGTGCGCGCGGTCGGGCCCATGGCGAAGTCGATGATCGTACCATAGCAATCGAAACTAATGAATTTGGGCTGGAACATGACCGCTCCCCGTCTTCCTTGCGGTTGTCGATGCGCTTTAGTTAGGCCTCATGCGACGGGGATCGCTCCTTGGTTTGAGCCGCTTCGTAGGTTTTTATCCTAAATGGCGATCGCTTTGCGGCTGTTTCTCTGCCCTTCGGGCTCACGCAGAGATCGGCAGCGGCCGGTTGCTGATCGGGGTGTCCGTGACGACGAAGAGCGAATAACTCTGGACGCCCAGATCGGCCTGCCAGAGTTCCTCCATAACGCGCGCAGGTCCCTCATAGCCGACCGCGACGATTTTCATCAGATAGTCGTACTTGCCGTTGACCATGTGGAACTGCACCACTTCCGGCATCCGGGCAACGGCCCGTTCGAAGCGCGTTGCTTCGCTCCGCCGGTGATTCTTCAGCGTCACCTGGCCATAAGCAGTGACGAAATCGCCCAGTTTCGCCAGGTCGAACCGGGCCTCATAGCCGACGATGATCCCGGCGGCCTCCAGCCGTCGGACCCTGGTCGAACAGGGGCTAGGCGACAGGCCGACCTTATCCGCCAGGTCGACGTTGCGCATGCGTCCATCGGCATGGAGCTGCCGGAGGATCTTCAGATCGATACGGTCGAGCTTCATGACGTCCTGCCCGCTATCCCTCGGAAGCAGCCCGACATCCGGGCGGCTTGCCGCGCGCCATCCGGCGGCGGTCGCCCGTGACAGTCCGCGTCCGCCCCACGTCAAGCCTGTCTGGCATGCTACATCACCTCCCGGCCCTTGCCGCAAGCAGCATTCAGGCCAGAGAAGGCGCGTGAATGGCTGCGCTTTGCCGCGCGGCTGTGGCATTTCCGTGCTGATTTGCCGCTTCAGGCAGCGAAAAGTAGGGGAGACTTGCGCCTAGAATATACTCTGCGGCCTTATGTAAGGCGCGGGCGCCGGCGCGATCGAAGGGACGGACGTTGGAGAAGCTCGACCGGATAGACTTCAAGATCCTGTCTCACCTGCAGGAGCATGGCCGGATCACCAATGTCGCTCTGGCCCAGGCGGTCGGCCTTTCGGCAAGCCCCTGCCTATTGCGGCTGAAGCGCCTTGAGGATCTGGGCTACATCAAATCCTACGGTGCCCGCGTCTCGCTCGAGAAGCTGGGCGACTATCTGATGGTCTTCGTGGAAGTGACGCTGCAGGATCATCGCGTCGCCGATTTCGAACGATTTCTCGCGCGCGCCCGTACGATCCCCGAGATCATGGAATGCCATCAAGTGAGCGGCGGCTTCGACTATCTGCTCAAAGTCATCGCCCGCAGCGTCAGTCACTATCAGGTGGTCATTGAGGGGCTGCTGGAGAGCGATGCCGGTATCGAGAAATATTTTAGCTATATCGCGCTGGGCACGCCGATCGCGCGCGACGGCTACCCGCTCGAGCGGATCTTCAACGCGCAAGCGAGCTGAAAAAGCGGCAAGCGCAACATCGCCGCCGAACCGTCGATCACGCTCCCGCGATGGGCGGCTCGAGCGTTCCGAGCCATGCAACCAGCGCGAGAACCCCGAGCGCGCAGCCCGTCTCGATCGCCAAGCTGCGGCGAAGCGCATTCAGCGCAGCGGCATGGTCCTTTTCGGCAAGGGAGCGTTCAAACGCCGGCACCAATCTGAAACGGTTGGCCGCCGCCAGGACGAGCATCGCGCCGAACAGAACCAGCTTCGCGATGAGAAGCTGGCCATAAAGGCTGGCGGGCAGCTTCACCACATTTGCCGGCCCCACAAGCATCCAGCCATTGACCAACCCTGAGAGGATGATGACCGCGACGGTGAAGGTGCCGACCGAAGCGAAGCCAGCCAACGCGCGGTGCGCCAGGATCAGGTGATCGCGATCGACGCGACCTCGTCTCCGGAACACCAACAGCAGCAGCGCGAGCAATGCGCCTACCCAGATGCCGGCCGCCAGGAGATGCGCGATGTCCGCGGCGAGGTGAATCCAGCCCGCAGTACCTTCGTCCATCGCTCCATGCCCTGTCCAGACGAGACTGGCGAGCGCGACCGCGCCAGCCATCATCGTCCCGGTCAGCATGAATAGTGGGCGCCGCCACGGCGCGAGTGCCAGCACGACGACAAACCCGAGCGTGGCGACCCGAACGATCCACGCCGTACCGATCGTCGTGGCCGTGACGATCATTTTCAACGTCGCCAGATCGACCGATGCGAGCGGCACTCCGGCCATACTGGCCGCAAGGGTTGCCAGGCCTACCGCCGAGAAGACGAGGCCCAGCAGCGCCGCGCCGGCGATCATCGGCCGCAAGCCGATGACGGCGCCTGTCTGCCGCGGCTCGCCGCGCAGCCCGTAGAGGCCAAACGCAGCGAAGCCGAACAAGGCGGTTAGATCGAGGCAGAGCGCCAGCCGGACGGCAACACCGACCGCGTCCACGTCTTATTGGACCTGAAAATTGTAATTACCCTGCATCCGGTGCGTGTCGGTCGAGACGACATGCCAATCGACGCGATAGCTGCCCTTGGGCAGTGGCTTAGGGAACGTGATGACAAGCGCCTTGCCGTCCTCGGCAAGGCTCGCCTGGCCAGACATGCGCATCGGCGCGTTCATCTTCATGCCCGGCATCGCGGTCATCGCGACATCAGCGCCCGAGAACTGCTGCACGAGCGCCTCGGAAAAGACGAGCTGGACTCGCGCGGTCGGGGCGCTCGCCGTATCAGCGGCGGGCGTGGCCGAAACAAGCTTGGGATGAGCAAAGGCAGGCAGCGGCGCAACCAGGGCCGCAACCGCGAGAAGAGATGCAATGCGCATTGAACGGAAACTCCGAAGAGCCGGCGACGTGCCGGTCGTTCCTGAATACGCATCGCCCAGACGCAACCCTCACCAGACAAATTATTTTGAGTTTCAAGACGGCCGCGTCAAGAATCGGCGAGGGATCGCGGCGGCGCTTGCGTAAACGGAATAAGCGGGTGCGGAGCAATGAGATGAGCATCGAACTGGACGAAGCACTGGGAAGGCTGGCGACAGCGCCGCCACATCCCGGCCTCACGGGACTCGAGGATAGGGTGTTCGCGCGCGTGCGCGAGCAATCAGCGTTCGCTGCTCAGGCCTCGCACCGCATGCGGATCGGCGCTGTCGCGGCGATCGCCGCGCTCGGTCTCGGCTTGGCCGCGGGCAGTCCGGTGGCGGCGTCTGCCTCGACGGATGTGCTTTCGCCTTTCGCTCCTGCCAGTCCGCTGGCGCCATCGACTTTGCTGGTGGGCGATCAGTGAAGCCTTGGCGCTGGACGGTCGCAATGGCGATCGTCGCCTTCCTGGCGGGCTTAGCGGGCGTCCTTGCCGGTCGGATGCTGATGCCCATGCGGCCGCCGGCCTCGCAAGTGCACGAGCTGCTTCATCATCAGCTGCAGCTCGATGCGACACAAAAGGCTCGGCTGGAGATAGCGGAACAGCAGTTCGCAGTTCGACGCCACGCGCTCGAACTCGAGCTCCGCGCCGCGAATGCTCGTCTGGCCGACGCAATCCAGACCGAGCATGGCAACGGCCCACAGGTTGCCGCCGCCGTCGACGCCTCCCATCATGCGATGGGAGAACTTCAGAAGGCGACGCTCACCCATATTTTCGCGATGCGCCAGATCCTCCGTCGCGACCAAACCGACGCGTTCGATCGGGCAGTGGTGAAGGCGTTGACCGCGGACGCGCGGTGAGCCTCGATCTTTCCGCGCTTGAAGATGGCGAGCTGGCGGCGCTGAGCCTCAGCGGACGGGAGGCAGCTTATGCCGAGATCATGCGGCGCCACCGGGACGGTCTCTATCGCCTCGTCCTGGGCAATATCGCCGACCCGGACGAAGCGCTCGATCTCGTTCAAGAAAGTTTCGTCGCGGCGCACGTGGCGCTGGCGCGCTACGACGCAACGCGTTCCATGCGCGGTTGGCTCTCGACCATCGCGCTCAACAAATGCCGTGACTGGCGCCGCCGCCGCGCGGTCAGGCGGCTATTCGCGTTCGCGCTTCCGCTCGACGCGCGCAGCACCGAAGTGCCGGAAGACCGCGCGCTCCCCGACAGACAAGCGGCGGATCGCGCCGAATTGCGGCGCACTGCGGCAGCGATTGCTAGGCTCCCGGATGCACTGCGCGAACCGCTCGTGCTGTGCACCGTGGAGGATATGAGCCAGGCGGAAACTGCATCAGTCCTCGGGATCACCGAAAAAGCGGTCGAAACCCGGGTCCGCCGGGCACGCGCGAAGCTTGCCGAGCATTTGCAGCGCGGCTGAGCCGGAGGCCTTCGCCCCCTACGAGGTGTCAAACCCCACCCAAGGCGCATAAAAAGAGGGATGGCCCGTGAGGGGATCGGGCAGCGCCTGCGTATCGCAATTAAGAGGTTCCGACCCGCAGACGGGGACAAAGATGAAAACTGCCATCGATCGCCGGCAAATGCTTCGCGGCGCAGCCCTGGCGGGAAGCGGTATCGCGCTGTCCAGCTGGTTCCCCGCCTGGGCGCAGACCGGTTCGCCCGGCATCGTGCGGCCACTGCCGACGCTGTCCGGGAATGAGATCACGCTCAGGATAGCGCGGCAGGCTATGGTCATCGACGGGCGCAGGTCAGACGCGATCGGGGTGAACGGCACCGTTCCGGCACCTTTGCTGCGTTTGCGCGAAGGTCAGACTATCCGGCTGAACGTCGTCAACGAACTGGACGAGGACAGCTCAATCCACTGGCACGGCGTGCTGGTGCCGACCCAGTTCGACGGGGTGCCCGGCGTCTCGTTCCCCGGAATCCGGCCCCGTTCGACCTTCACCTACGAGTTTCCGGTGCGGCAGTCGGGTACCTATTGGTATCACAGCCATTCGGGGTTCCAGGAACAGCTCGGCCTTTACGGGCCGATCATCGTCGATCCCGCCGGCCCGGATCCGGTCGCCTTTGACCGCGAGCATGTGATCGTGCTCGCCGACCACAGCCCCCTGTCACCCGAAGCGATCTTCCGGCGGCTGAAGGTCGACCCCGGCAGCTTCAACCGGCAGCGCCAGACGCTCGCCGGCCTGCTCGCGGGCAGCGATCAGCCGCTCAAGGACCGCCTCGACTGGGGCAGGATGCGGATGGACCCGGCCGACATCTCGGACGTGACGGGCTCGGCTTATACCTACATCATCAACGGCTTCGGGCCGCAGGACAATTGGACAGGGCTGTTCACCCCGGGCGAGCGCGTCCGGCTGCGCTTCATCAACGCCTCGTCGATGACGACCTTCAATGTCCGCATTCCCGGACTCAGGCTCACTATCGTCCAGGCGGACGGGCAGAATGTGGTACCAATCGAGGTCGACGAGTTCCAGATCGGCGTCGCGGAAACCTACGACGCCGTCGTTAAACCGATGGATGACCGTGCCTACACGCTGGTCGGCGAAGCGATCGACCGATCGGGTATGGCGCGTGCGACGCTCGCGCCGCGCGCCGGCATGACGGCTCCGGTCCCGCCGCTCCGCAAGCGGCCGCTCGCGACGATGAAGGACATGGGCATGGACATGTCGAACATGCCCGGCATGGAAGGCATGGACATGCCAGGCGGGCATGCGGCCGGCATGCGTGCCGCCGATCCCTCCGCCGAGCGGAATGGCTCGGCGCGGCTCGCCACGGCGGGCGCCGTCGCAATGCAGAGCCTGGATCACGGTGCGATGCAGGGGGCGGATCATCAGGCGATGGCAGGGGTGGATCACGGCTCCATGGCGGGCCTGGACCACGGCGCGATGACGGGGGTGAGCCAAGGCGGCATGAGCGGCATGTCGGGCCACCAGCAGCCGACCATGGATATGGGCGCGATGGACATGGGGTCCATGAAGATGCGCGACTTTGCGAACGCGCCTCAGGTCAAGAAGGGACCCGGTGTGCAGACGATCGCGCCGATGCCGGTCGACCGCACCGGCGAGCCCGGCCAAGGGCTCGAGGACGTCGGCCATAAGGTGCTCGTCTACAGGGATCTGATGGCGCTCGATCGCAACCCCGACGTGCGCGCGCCCTCGCGCAGCATCGATATCCACCTGACCGGCAACATGGAGCGGTTCATGTGGTCGTTCGACGGCGAGAAGATGTCCGATCATATGGAGCCGATCCCATTCGTCGAAGGCGAACGCGTGCGCGTGAATCTGATCAACGACACGATGATGGGCCACCCGATCCACATTCATGGCCACTTCTTCGAACTGGTGACCGGCCATGGCGACCACGCTCCCCGCAAGCATACGGTGATCGTCCAGCCGGGTGGCAAGGTGACGTGGGACTTCACCGCCGATGCTGTCGGCGACTGGGCGTTCCACTGCCATCTTCTCTATCACATGGAAGCCGGGATGATGCGCGTCGTGAGCGTGCGGCCCAAGGGGGAGGCCGCATGATCCGGAGACTGCCTTTGTGCGTCGCCACCGCGGCGCTCACGCTCACGCTTCCCGCCACGGCTCAGGACATGCCTGGGATGCCGGGTATGGTCGACAAGACCCCTCCCGGCGCGGCCGGCACGCCGCAGGACACCGGCTCGATGCAAGGCATGGACATGTCCGGCGGCCATGCGGGGCACGACATGTCCGCGACGCCAGGCGTGACGCAGACCGGCATCGCCCTTCCCGCCGGGAGTGCGCCGGCGCCGGCGCCACCGATGGATCACTATGCTGACCGTTTCTTTCCCGCATCCGACATGAGCCGTGCGCGCGGCGCGATGATGCGCGAGGGAGGAGGACAGAGCTTCTACCAGGTGAGGCTCAATCTCGCCGAATACCAGGCGCACGCGGGCCGAAGCGGCTATCGCTGGGACGGCGAAGCCTTTGTCGGTGGAGACATCAACCGGCTGTGGCTCAAATCCGAGGGCGAAGGCACATTCCACGACGGCGTCGAGACAGCCGAAGTTCAGGCGCTCTACAGCCGCGCGATCGGACCTTATTTCAATCTTCAGGCAGGCGTCAGGCACGATCTCCGCCCCTCCTCGTCGCGCACCTACGCCACGCTCGGCTTCGAAGGGCTCGCGCCCTACATGTTCGAAATCGAGGGCGCGCTGCTTCTGGGCAATAAGGGGGACGTTTTGGCCCGGTTCGAGGGTTATTATGATCAGCGCCTCACGCAGCGGCTGATCCTCCAACCGCGGGTCGAGTTCAACTTGTCCGCGCAGGACGTGCCCACCAATCGACTAGGATCCGGCCTGACCGACGCGGAGCTCGGTCTGCGCCTGCGCTACGAGATCAGCCGACAGTTCGCGCCCTATGTGGGCGTTTCCTATGAGGCGAAGACCGGCCGCACCGCCGACTTCGCGCGCGCGAGCGGCAAGGATCCGACGACAACGAGCCTCGTCGCCGGCATACGCTTCTGGTTCTGAGGCGCCAACGGTCGATGATGTTCTGTGGGACAAGGTTGCTCAGGCATCCGCAACGTGCGCGAATATGTCCCCCTCTCACGCTCCGTTGTTGAGCGCGGAATCGCCGGATTAAGGAAGTGCGGCGCGGTAGTTGGGAAATCAACTATTCGCGCGTGCCATTGCCGGCCAAGGCTTGGTCGGACCGAAATCGATATTTAGTGAGGAGCAGCCTCCACGGCACTGTTCTTATGGTTGCGGTATCATTTCACAACAGCAGCATAATACGCGGCCGTCATCGAAATTTCACAATATCCCACCGTCTAGCCCCCGTGGTTCGATGCAAGATTCCTTTAGCGAGGCATATCGTACGTCAGCGGAAAAAGAGGTGATGAAACGTCGAGGCAAAGTGTTTCCAAATATTTAGCCAGAAACAATAACATCATCCGCGACCCGCGAGGCGACAACGATCTAGGGGGTTTGGCGATATGACACGGACATCTGCATTTCGAGGCTTGCTGGCCGCCAGCGCGGCGGCGATCGTCGTCCCGACCGGCGCCTGGGCCCAAGCGGCCGCCGATGCGACCGGCGAGGTGCTCATCACCGCTGTGCGCCAACAATATCGGGGCGACGTCCCGCTCAAGGATATCCCCCAAAGCGTCCAGGTTCTCGACAGCAAGCAGCTTACGCAGCTCAATGTCACCCGGCTGGATGCCGCGCTCGACCTGGCGAGCGGCGTGACCCGCCAAAACAATTTCGGCGGCCTGTGGGATGCGTTCGCTGTGCGGGGGTTCGCCGGTGACGAGAATTTCCCAAGCGGCTTCCTGGTGAACGGATTCAATGGCGGGCGCGGCTATGGCGGCTCTCGAGACGCATCCAACATCGACCGAATCGAAATCCTCAAGGGCCCTAATGCGGCGGTGTTCGGCCGCGGCGAGCCAGGCGGCACGATCAACATCATCACCAAGAAGGCGTCGACGGAGGAAACGTTCGGAAGTGTCGGTCTTTCCGCAGGAAGCTTCAATGCCTATCGCCTCGAAGGCGATTATAACGCGGCACTCAACAGCCATATCGCGTTTCGCGTGAACGGCGCCGCAGAACAAGACCATAGTTTCCGGGACACGATCCGCACGAAGAAATTTGTCGTCTCGCCATCGGTGCTGGTCAAACTCTCCGACCGAACGCTCCTCACCTATGAGATGGAATTCGTAGACCAGAAGGTTCCGTTCGACCGGGGCATTGTTTCGGTCAACGGCAAGCTTGACGCGATCGACCGGTCAACCTTCCTCGGCGAACCAGGCGACGGTCCGATGCACGTCAGTGTCCTCGGCCATCAGCTCCAACTGCAGCAAAAGCTCGGCAAGGATTGGGTGCTGATCGCGGGCTTCGGCTACCGGGATACCAGCTTTTACGGCTATTCAAGCGAAGCTGAATTGGCACTCGGACGGCAGATCCTCGACGACGACGGTGTCCATCTCGCGCGCCAGCGCCGACTGCGTGATTACAAGACCACCAACAGAGTGTTCCGCGGCGAAATTTCCGGCAAGATCTATACCGGACCCTTCACGCACCATGTCCTTGTCGGCGCGGATTCGGACAAGTTCGATATCAATCTTTTACAGATGCGCTACCGGCCGCCCGCTTATACCGTCGGCGCGCCGATCAAGGCGGCCAACAATGCGGTCGATATCTTCAATCCCGTTTATGGCCAGATGCCGGCCCCGAATACGACCATCACCAACTCGTTGGAGATACAGAAGGCGTACGGCGTCTATTTCCAGGACCAGATCGACCTGACCGAGCGACTCAAGGTGCGTTTCGGGGGTCGTTTCGACCATTTCGAGCAGAATATCACCAACCGGATGGGGGCCTCCCCCACGCCTGCGACCCGGGAGCGGTTCAGCCCGACGGCGGGCCTGCTTTACAAGGTGACCGACACGGTGAGCCTCTACGGCGGCTACGGCACTGGCTTTCGCCCCAACAGCGGCACCGGCGCACCCCCTGCCGGTTCCACGATCGGCAGCCCGTTCAAGCCCGAGCTGAGTAAATCATACGAAGCAGGCATCCGCTTCAATTCGCGTGGGAATGCCGTCACTGCTTCGCTCGCCGCCTTCACGATGAAGAAAAACAATGTCCTGACCGCGGATCCGATCAATGCCGGCTTCTCGATCGCGGGCGGCGCGGCGCGATCGAAGGGCATCGAGGCGGATTTGACCGCACGTTTGCCGCACGACGTCCAGATCCTGGCGACCTACGCCTACACCCTCGCGCATTGGAGCAGTTCGTCGCTGGACCCGAACTTCGGGGCTCTGATCAAGCCTGGCGACCCGCTGATCAACATCCCGAAGCACTCGGGGAACCTGCTCGTTACCAAGGGCATCGATCTGGGGAGCGCGGGCAAGCTCACACTTGGCGGCGGCGTCAATTACATTAGCCGCCGGCTCGGCGAGACGGCGACCACCTTCTTCCTGCCGGGCTATACGATCACCCGCGCGCTCGCGAGCTACGAGCCGAACGAGCATCTCCGCATTGGCCTCGACGTGACCAACCTGTTCGATGCCAAATATTATGCGAGCTCCTACTCGCGGTTCTGGATCCAGCCGGGGACGCCGCGCACCATTACGGGCCACGTCACGGTCAAGTTCTGACCCCGGAGCGCTGGGGCGCCTTGGTGAAGAGGTGTCCCGGTGCTCCACATCCGGGTAAGGCTGGAGCGAATGCGTCGATCCTCGTTTCTCTCACTGCACAGGTGGGTGGCGCTCACCTTCGCTCCCTTCCTGCTGCTCCAGGCTTTGACCGGATCGATCCTGGTGATCCACAATGCCGAGCTTGCCTGGGATCGGGGGAGCAACCACCCGATCACGTCGATCTCGGTGCTGATCACCGGGGCAACGCTGGCGCTTCCCGGATTCCGCGTGACGCGACTCTACATGCCGGGTGCGCAGACCGATGTTCCTTTCGCCGAATTGATCGATCGACGCGGTCACCGGGCCTATGCGACGCTGGATCCTGTTTCGGGACATGCGCTGCGGACCGGCTCTCTTTGGGCCTTTCCCGCCGCTGCCGCGCTCCAACTTCACCACGGACTTGCCGACGGGCGGATCGGTATGGCTGTGGTGCTCGGCAATGGCCTGGCGCTGATCACTCTCGCGAGCAGCGGCCTGTTCTTTTGGTGGCCAGGCCGAAAGAAGGCACTGCCTTCGCTCGTCGTTCGCCCGAATCTGCCCGGCCGCTTCCGCCTCCGGCAATGGCATAAAAGCGTCGGGGTGACGCTGTCCCTCATCGCGACCTTCAGCGCCGCGACCGGTGTCCTCATGATCGTGCCCGACCTCGCCGCGTCCGGAGGTTCCGCCCCCGCCTTATTCCCGGCTCGAACGAGCGCGCAGGTGGAGCACGCCGTCGCTGCTGCGCGGACACGCTTTCCGCGCGCCCGGTTGCATGACATCCGGTTTCCTGCAACCGACCGGCTCGATGTGAGCTTTTTCGCGCCCGAACGAAACTCCCGCGCGCTGCATGTCGTCTCGATACGCCCCAGCGACGACACGATCGTCGAGACCCTGCCCGCCGCACGGAACAAGGCGCTGTGGATGACGGTGATTCCGCTTCACGCCGGCGACAGCTTCGGTCCAGCCGGCACCGTCATTCTCCTGGTCGAAGCGGGCGGCATCCTATTTCTCGCCTGCGCCGGCGTGGTGATGTGGATCCAGAGCCCAAAAAAGAAAAAGAAGAAGGCACGCTGATGCGAGTGCTGCACTATGGCGACGAACGGCGAGGCAAAGCCTGGGCCGAGGCGATCGCGAGCCAGCTGCCCGACATCGATTTTCGCTGCTGGCCGGATGACCAGAATCTCGCCGAGACGACGCATCTCGTCGCCTGGACGCTGCCGGACCTGCTCGTCTCCGCCCTGCCGAAGCTGGAAGTCCTGTTCAGCGTCGGCGCGGGTATCGATCAACTCGCGCTCGACAGGTTGCCGCCGAACGTGCGGGTGATCCGCATGATCGAGCCAGGAATCACCGAGACGATGGCCGACTATGTCTCGATGGCGGTGTTGGCCCTGCACCGGAACCTTCCTTTCCACCTTGCCGCCCAGCGGGTCGGGGAATGGATCTGGCGCGACGTCCCTCCGGCACGCGAACGCAAGGTCGGCATCATGGGATTGGGTGAGCTCGGTCGGGCCGCGCTCGCGGCGCTCGCGCCGCACGGGTTCGAGCTGAGCGGCTGGAGCCGCAGCCCGCATGAGATTGACGGTGTCCGATGTTTCGCTGGCCAGGGCGAATTGGCGCAATTTTTGGGGAGTACGGACATCGTCGCCTGCTTGTTGCCGCTCACCGATGAAACGCGCGGCATCCTGTGCCGCGCCACGTTCGCGATGATGTGTCGCGGTGCCAGCCTGATCAATGCGGGACGCGGGGGGCACCTCGTGCAGGACGACCTTCTTGAGGCGTTGGAGATGGGTCAGTTGTCAGCCGCGATGCTGGATGTCACGACCCCGGAGCCACTGCCCGCGGGCCACCCTTTCTATGCGCATCCGTCGATCCTGCTGACGCCGCATGTCGCGGGCATTACCCGGACCGGAAGTGCCGTTATTGCGCTGATCGACAACCTGCGACGAGAGCTTGAGGGCCTGCCTCTGATCGGGGAAGTCAATCTCCAGCGCGGCTATTGATGCGCGGCGCGGTGAACACCCGCCTGTCCTGCAACCGGCGCGGCGGCCGCATCTCGGAGCGTCCGAGCGGGGCCTGATCCATTTCATCGGCCAAGGTTCTTATTCGAATTTAACGTGGCACCTACTTCGAATTCGGGGTCAGGGGCCGAGCAGTTCTCCTGACGAGGTCCCAGCATAGAATTCGAGACGACGCATGAAGGCGAGAGGATCCTTTGCCGTGACGAGCGCGTCGGGTGGCATGTTCAACCAATCGTAGGTACGCGTCAGCATGAAGCGAAGCGCAGCGCCCCGGCACAAGATAACGAACGCATCCCGTTCCTCCCGCGTCAGGCGGATGGCTTGCTGATATCCTTCGATCAGCGCGGCCGACCGGCTGGCATGATAGGTGCCGCCATCGTCATCGAAGCACCATGCAGCGTGTGCGACAGCCAAGTCATAGGCGCGGAAATCCCTGCAGCTGAAATAGAAGTCGATCAGGCCGGTGACCTCGGCCTCTTGTACCAACACATTGTCGGGGAAGAGGTCCGCATGGATCACCGTGCGTGGGAGCGTATCGGGCCAGTGTGCATCGAGAAAGGCAAGCTCGCCGGCGACGCGCCAGCCCAGACCAGGCGCGACTTCGTCGAAACGCGCGCCGCTTCTGGCAGCAAGGACATGCCAAGCTGAAAGATCGAGCCTGTTCTTCCGGCGCCCTGCGAAATCGGCCGATGCGACATGCATTTCGCCGAGCGCCCGACCCGCCGAACGGCACTGGTCCACGGTCGGCTCGCCAACGGTTGCGCCCGGCAGGAATTGGACCACACATGCCGGGCGACCGCGCAGATGTTGTAGCTTCCTTCCGGTCCTATCCGGGATAAACCGAGGTACGCGACACCCTCGTGCCGCGAGATGATCGAGCAAATCCATGAAGAAGGGGAGGTCCGCTTTGGCGACCCGCCGCTCATACAGCGTCAGGATGAACCGACCGATCGCTGTTTCGATGAGATAGTTGCTGTTCTCGACGCCTTGGGCGATGCCGGCTGCACAGCGAATCTCTCCGACGTCATAGCGCGCGAAAAACTCGGCCATCTCGTCGGCGGCGATGTGGGTATAGACAGCCATCTCATTGCCTCTCCGGTTCATAAGATGATCGCGACACGCTGTGCGTGCGCTGAGGCAGATACGCCCGCCGTCCCACTAGAAGAGGCCGTTCCTGCCGGCTCTCGCGGCATTCCATTTGGCAAGAACCGGTCGCCATGTCAGATTCGTCCGCGCCGATCGCACCTGCGACCGATGCAATTCATCAAGTCGCCGTCCGGTCGATAATGGCCGACGTGCCGCTGCGGGCGCGTCGGTGCCTGAGGGCGCAGATCCAGCCCGCCTATCAACCTGACGCCTTGCCCCCACAGCGAGGAGACAAGGACCCTTCCCCATCTGGTCGTCCAAATAAGGGTGCGACAACGCGCCCCACCTCCCCCGACTCCCACGCGCGACAAGCCCGCACAGCATTAATGGCGCGTTGTCCCGGCAAAATACGGCCAAAAATTCCGACACGATGTCGCTATGCGTAACGACACTATGTTTCTCACGATCGCACTATAGATACCGAAATTATGACCTAATCTGACCTGGACTGGCCAGTATTCACCTCAACAACGCGACGCACCAACGCAGCGCCGTGCTGCACTTCTGCGTCTCTGTTTCAGCATCTCGCCACTCTCCACGACGCTTAGACCGTGGGACACAGAACAGATCAGAAACCAAAATACGAACGTAAATAACAAACGTTGATGAAGGGGTATAAGATGGGGAAGAAAAGCAGTTTCTTGCTTGGTAGCGCGCTTGTATTTGGCACGCTGCCATTTTCGGCGGCAGTGGCGCAAGACGAGGTGGCGACGAGTTCACCCTCGGCGACGATCATCGTGACGGGCACGCGTCGCGTGAACCGAACGGCAACCCAGTCCGCGATCCCGATCGATGTCTTCACTTCCGAAGACCTCACCCGGCAGGGCACTTCGGACACCAACGCGCTGTTCCAGGCCGTCATACCATCGTTCAGCGTGCCCCAGTCGTCGATTTCGACCGGGTCTTCGTTCGTACGTCCACCCAATCTCCGTGGGCTACCGCCCGACCAGACCCTCGTGCTGGTGAACAGCAAGCGCCGCCATCGTTCCGCTCTGGTCAACACCGACGTGAGTGCACTGTCCCTCCTCAGCCAGGCCGTCGACCTTTCGCAGATCCCCGCAATCGCCATCGACCGCGTCGAAGTGCTGCGCGACGGCGCATCCGCGCAATATGGGTCCGACGCGATCGCCGGCGTGATCAATATCACCCTGAAGAAGGGAAAGTCGGGTTTCACCGGGCAGGCGCGCTACGGCCAGTATTATGCGGGCGACGGCAGGGACTACCAGCTCGCACTCAACAATGGCTTTACCCTCGGCGAGAACGGCTTCATCAATGTCAGTGCCGAATATGTGAATAGCGGTCCGACAAGCCGTGGTACGCAACGCCCGGGCGCATTTCAGCTGAGCCAAGCCCATCCGGAACTGAACATCCCCAATCCGGTCCAGAAATGGGGCAAGACGCAAATCGAGGCAGAGCGTCTGTTCGTCAATGGCGGGTTCGATCTGGGAACGAGCGAGCTCTATTTCTTCGGCAATTATGGCCACTCGATCGGGCGTGAGAATTTCAACTATCGACAGCCGCTCAGCACCGCGAATTTTTCGCGCACCGCCTTGTTCGGCGTGACTTATTATCTCGACCAGCTCGCGGACGGCAACCGCAACGGGGCTGGTGCGACGTTCGATTTTACCAAGCTTTACCCATCAGGCTTCACGCCGATTTTTTCGGGCCGGATCGACGACCTGTCGGGCACCGCCGGGTATCGTGGCAAGCTCGGCGAATTGCGATACGACCTTTCGGCAACCTACGGCCAGGACCAGATCCGCTATTTCCTCGATCATTCGCTCAACCCGTCCTACGGGCCGGCGACGCCGACGAGCTTCTATCTCGGCAAGCTCCAGCAGAGCGAGACCAACTTCAACGCCGACTTCAGCTACCCCATCGCAATCGGGTTCGCGAGCCCGCTCAATATTGCGTGGGGTGGCGAGTATCGTCGAGAGGCCTATGAGGTTGGCCTGGGCGACAAGGCCTCCTGGTCGGCGGGGCCGTTCGCGCGCCAGGTGGTCGAGCGGCCCGACAACTCGACCTTCGTGGTCACCTCGTCGGTGGGCTCAAATGGCAGCGCCGGCTTCGGACCGGACAATGCCGGGTTGAGCGCTCGCCGCAGCTATGCGGGCTATCTCGATCTGGAAACCGATCTGACCAAGAGTTTCACGGTGGGCCTCGCCGCGCGTTACGAGCATTTCAGCGATTTTGGTGGCACCACCAATTTCAAGGCTTCCGCGCGCTATGAGTTTTCGCATACGATCGCGATAAGAGGCGCGGCGAGCACGGGCTTCCACGCACCCTCGCCAGGCCAGACAAGCGTCAATAATGTGGTCACCACCTTCGTCGCGGGGAGCACGACGCCGATCCAAACCGGCACGTTTGCCGTCAACAATCCTGCCGCGATCCATTTTGGTGCTGTTCCCGTGAAGCCTGAAAAGTCCGTCAACCTGACGGGAGGCATTGTCGTCACACCGGGCGGGGGCATCAATCTGACCATCGATTACTACAATATCCGGATTCGTGACCGCCTGGGTTTGTCACAGGCCTTCAACTTGACGGCCGCGGATAGAACGGCGCTTGCCGCGCTTGGTGTCAGCAACGCCAATGAGCTGAACCAGGTTCAATATCTGACCAATGCATTCAAGACGCGAACGCAGGGCGTCGACGCCGTATTGACCAGCCTACTCCACACCGACGCTGCGGGCACGTTCAACACGTCGGTCGGTTTGAACTACAATAAGACGAAGGTGATCGATTGGAATCCGGCGATCGTCAGCAAAGACCGTGTGGCCAATCTCGAGACGCTGTTGCCCAGGTGGCGCGTGAATCTGACCGAGACGTGGAGCAGCGGGCCGGTCTCGATCCTGGCGCGCCTGAACTATTACGACAAGTTCACCGTCACCGCGACCAGCAATGTCGCCCAGACCTTCGGCGCCAGAGCCGTCGCAGACCTGGAAAGCACCTATCGGCTCAATACGAAGTTCAGCCTGTCGGTCGGTGTCCAGAACCTGTTCAACACCTACCCGGACAAGGACCGTCGCTCGATCGACCCTGTCACGGGCCTCCCTGGCAACGGCAATCAATATATCGACGCGTCGCCCTTCGGCTATAATGGCGGCTTCTGGTATATCCGGGCTGGGGTGAAGTTCTGACCGAACAACCAAGTGCGGCCGACAATGTCGGCCGCACTTCCGTCCAATATCTAGAGCCGGTGTGGCAAACGGCGGCGGCGCGCACCCCGCTCGGCGCCGCAGCTGGCGCACCGAGTTCGCGTCACCGACCGACCCACGGCAGGTTATGCGATTTCGCCAGACGCAATCCGGCGCCATCGCGCCTCCATCCAGCGAGATCGGTGAAAAAAGCCGCTTCGCCCTGAGCACAAAGGCGCATGCGGGCAAGGATGCGCATTGTCGAGCGAGTGACCGTCGCGACCATGATGATGACGGCGCTTTTCGGCTCGCCGGCGGATGCCGCCGCGCCGCCGATCCGCGCTCAAATTGACCTGTTGGAACTGCGGCCAGGGCCGGGGGGCGCCCACCTTGCATTGGAATCGACCTTTTCTGCCGGTTCCAATCTTCACCAGTTCGCGCTCAAGGTGGATGGTGGAAGCGACAGTCGCGTCGCCTTCGACCGGCTCCAATTCCAGGGCCTCTGGATGCCGCAGGTCACCGCGGGCACTGCATTGGCGCTCGGCGTGCGACACGACCAAGGCGCGGCCGGCGAGCTGAGCTATGCCGTGGCGGGCGTGGAAACGGAATTAACCCCCTGGCTTGCCGGTGAAGATTATTTCTATTTGTCACGACATGGCGATCTGACCGGGGGCGCCAAGCTGGTGGGGCGCTGGCCACTCGGGGATCAACTGGTGCTGAAACCCCGCATCCAATTTGGCTGGTCGGAGGGGTCCGTTCCCAGCCAGCGTCTCGCACGCGGACTGACCGACGCGCAGGCCTCGTTCCGGCTTCTCCATCCGATCGGCAAGAACGCCTAATTCTATATCGGCCTCATTCACAAGCAATTGGTCGGCGGGACCTATTCGCTGGCGCATTCCGCCGGCGAGCCGGCCGTGAGCACAAGGGCAGTGACGGGATTCGGCCTATCCTTTTGAGTGCTGGGCCGCGACCGTAACGCGCCGGCTCTTATTGTGCGATTTCGCAGCAACTTTCGGCTCGTCCGGGGCTACTCTACGTCGCGGTCAATCCTGCGATCTAAGGTACCTGCCCATCGATGGCTTCGCAGGGTGTTCGCTACGAACCGTGGTCGCCAAACAGATGCTGGATAGGAAAATGGTGCTTTATGAACGGTGATTTGATGACGACGTAGCTAAAATACTTGCTGATGCCATAATCCCCTTCCAGCATCGCTTCGATGATCGCCTGGTAATGAGAGACACCACGCGTGATGAATTTGAGCAGATAATCGTATCCACCGCTGACGAGGTGGCACTCTACGATCTCATCCACTTTTGCGATGCGGGCCTCAAATCGTGAAAAGTCGCCGCGGCGATGCTCGGCCAGGCTCACTTCCGTAAAGACCGTGAGGAATTCGCCCAACTTGTTGAGATTTACCTGGGCGCCATAACCGGTGATATATCCCGCCTGCTCGAGCCTTTTGACCCGCGTCAGACAGGGGCTCGGGGACAGACCCGCCGCGTCCGCTAACTCGACATTGGTGATGCGGCCATTTTGCTGGAGCTTCGCCAGTATCTTGAGATCGATTCGATCCAGCTTGGGCAAAGACAGCATCTGAATTTCCTTTCAGCGAAGGGCCGCCCGGACGTCCGCTTGCTCGAGCAACTGATCAAGCGACCTTTCGACGCGTTCGAATATAAGATCCATTTCGGCTTCAGAACAGCATAGCGCGGGCGCAAAGCCCACCACGGCGTTGGGGAAGCAACGGACGATCACGCCGTTATCCCAAGTGAGACGCGCGAGGCGGCCTGCCATGTCGAGTTCGGGCGCGAATCCGGTCTTTCGGTCCTTGTCGGACACGAGCTCGATCGCGCCGAGCAAGCCCCGCCCACGCGCGTCGCCGACAAGGGAGTGCGAACGGATCCGCAGCAGGCGCTCGGCAAAGCGCCTGCCTGTCGCGAGCCCGTTCTCGAGCAATCCGCCCTCACGATAGAGCCGCAGCACTTCGAGACCCACCGCAGCGCTGACCGGGTGACCGGAATATGTGAAGCCATGACCGACAGGCAGCGGGTTCGCGTCGGCGATCGCCTGGTAGATATGGTCGGCCATCAGAACGGCACCCATCGGGCAGTATCCCGAGGTCAGGCCCTTGGCCAGTGTCATGAAGTCGGGCGAAACCCCTTCATCATCGCAGGCGAACATCGGGCCGGTCCGGCCAAATCCGGTGATGACCTCATCGACTAGCATCAAGATCCCGAGCCGGGTGCAGGCTTCGCGGATCGCCTTCAGCCAACCTTTGGGCGGCACCAATACGCCACCCGATCCCTGGATCGGCTCGCAACAGAAAGCGGCGACGTTGTCCGCCCCCAGTTCGGCCACCTTGGCCTCGAGCGCAGCGATCGTCGAAGCGATGATCGCCGCATCGTCGCCGGCCTGCGGATGGCGATAGGGATAAGGGGACGCGATATGGTGCTGCCACGGGCGCGGCAGATCGAAGCCGCGATGGAAATTGGCGAGCGCGGTCAGTCCGGCACCGTTGGAGCTCGAGCCATGATAGCCCCATTCGAGCGCAATGAACTGCTTCTTCTCCGGCTTACCGATCGCGTTGTAATAGTGAACGATGTAGCGGATGGCACTGTCGACCGCATCCGATCCACCCAGCGTGAAATAGACATGGTCGAGCCCAGCGGGCGCGAGGCTGGTCAACTCGCCTGCGAGCCGGATTGCCGGTTCGTTGGCGAAATGGAAGTAGCCCGTCGCGTATGGGAGCTTGCGCATCTGTTCCGCGGCGGCGGCGACGATGCTCTCCTGGCCATAGCCCGCATTGACGCACCAGAGGCCCGCAAAGGCATCGAGCAGCTTGCGCCCCTGATTGTCGCGCAACCACATGCCGTCGCCGGATTCGAGAATGACAGGGCCATGCTGCTCGTGACCGCGGAACGATGTGACCGGATGAATCAAATGGCTGAGGTCGATCTCGGCCAATGTACGGTTGGTGCGGTTGCGCGATGGGGAGGCGAGCTGACTTTCCATGCCGAGAAGTTAGGAGGGGGGCGCCGCATGGATTCACCGAACTGCGGCCGATCAAACCCGCCGGTGCCGATTATGAGAGGATCGGCGGCATATCATGCCGCCTGATAAGCCCCCGGGCGGGCTGACTTTCAGCCAATCTCCGCCGCGATCGCCTTGCCACAGGCGGCAGTGTCGGCCGTGCCTTTCAGGTCGGCGGTGCGCCCGCTCGCGCTCGACAATGTCGCCTCGATCGCGCTCTCGATCGCCGCAGCCGCATCGGCTTCGCCAAGATGCTCGAGCATCATCGCCACCGACCAGATCTGGCCGACCGGATTGGCGATGCCTTTGCCGGCGATGTCGGGTGCGGAACCGTGGACCGGTTCGAACAGCGAAGGATGCGTGCCCGAAGGATTGATGTTGGCGGACGGAGCGATGCCGATCGTCCCGGTGCAAGCGGGGCCCAGGTCGGACAGGATGTCGCCGAACAGGTTCGAAGCCACTACAACGTCGAAACGCTGGGGATTGAGCACGAATTGAGCGGCGAGGATGTCGATATGGTATTTGTCGTGGGAGACGCCGGGATAGTCAGCGGCAATGGCTTCGACCCGCTCGTCCCAAAAGGGCATGGTGATGGCGATCCCGTTGGACTTGGTGGCGGAGGTCACGTGCCGCCGCGGTCGCCGGCTCGCTAAATCGAACGCATAACGCAGCACGCGGTCCACGCCGACGCGCGTCATCACAGTTTCCTGCAGCACGACCTCGCGCTCGGTGCCGGGAAACATCCGGCCGCCGATCGACGAATATTCGCCTTCGGTATTCTCCCGCACGACCCAGAAATCGATGTCCCCAGGGACGCGACCCGCGAGCGGACAGGGGACACCCGGCATTAGCCGAACGGGGCGCAGATTGACATATTGGTCATATTCACGACGGAACTGAAGCAGCGATCCCCACAAGGAGACATGGTCGGGCACTGTATCCGGCCACCCCACCGCGCCGAACAGGATCGCGTCCGGGCGACCGATCTTGTCCTTCCAGTCCTCCGGCATCATCCGCCCGTGCCGCGCATAATAATCGCAGCAAGCGAATTCGTGCCATTCCTGTTCGATCGCAAAACCGAAGCGCGCTGCGGCCGCCTCAAGCGCACGAATGCCCTCCGGCATGACCTCCTTGCCGATCCCGTCGCCCGGAATGACGGCAATCCGGTAAGAACGACTGCCGCGCATGCCTTATGCTCCCTGCTCGAGGCCGCCGATGTGGAAGGCCTTGGACTCGAGATATTCCTCCAGTCCCTCACGGCCGGCCTCGCGGCCCAGCCCCGATTGCTTGATCCCGCCGAATGGCGCGACCTCCATCGCGATCAGCCCGGTGTTAAGCGCGACCATGCCGGCTTCCAGGCGCTCAGCCACCCGGAAGGCACGCGATAGGTCGCGCGTGTAGAAATAGCTCGCGAGCCCATATTCGGTGTCGTTGGCGATCGAGATCGCCTCGTTTTCGCTTCCGAAACGGAAGAGCGGGGCAACCGGCCCGAAGGTCTCCTCGCGCGAGAACATCATGTCGGGGGTGGCATCAGCCAACACGATCGGCCGAATGAAGTTGCCGTCGTCACGTCCCGATCCGCTCGCAAGCAGCCGGGCGCCCTTGGAAAGCGCGTCCTCGACATGGCCACGCACCTTGGTGGCGCCGGCGGCATTGATCAGGGGGCCGATCGTCGCGGCGGGGTCGATGCCGGGCGCACAATGAAGCGAGCTGACGGCGGCATTCAGCCGTCCCGCAAAGTCGTCGAAGACGGCATCATGCACCAGGATTCGATTGGCGCAGACACAGGTCTGGCCCGCATTCCGAAACTTGCTGGCCATGGTGGCGCGTACGGCGAGATCGAGGTCGGCGTCCTCGAACACGATCAGCGGGGCGTTTCCGCCGAGCTCCAGGCTCAGCTTTTTGATCGTCGCGGCGCTCTGCTGCATTAGCAGGGCACCCACCCGGGTCGATCCGGTGAAGGAAAGCTTGCGCACGATAGGACTGCGCGTGATTGCGTCGCCGATCTCCTGCGGCATTCCCGTCACCAGGTTGATCAGGCCCTTGGGGAAACCGGCGCGCATGGCAAGCTCGATCAGCGCGATCGCGGTGAACGGCGTCAGATCCGAGGGTTTGATCACGACCGGACATCCGGCCGCCAGCGCGGGCGCACATTTGCGCGTGATCATGGCGGCGGGAAAATTCCACGGTGTGATCGCTGCGCTGACGCCGATCGGTTCAGCAAGTACGATGATCCGCCGGTCTCGTTCGGGCGCGGCGACGGTATGCCCGCTGATCCGGCGGCCCTCTTCGGCGAACCACTTGATAAAGGACGCGGCATAGCGGATTTCGCCCTGGGCTTCGGCGAGCGGCTTACCCTGTTCGATCGTCATGATGCGGGCCAGATCTTCGGCATTGGCAAGGACCAACGCGTGCCAGCGCTCGAGGATCGCCGCGCGTTCGTGCGCGGTCCGTGCTTTCCAGTCGGGCCAGGCATCGGCCGCCGCGGCGATCGCCGCCTCGGTTTCGGAGCGGCCGCAATTGGGCACCCGACCGACCAGACCGCCGGTCGCCGGATCGGTCACCTCGATCACGTTGTCGCCGCCTGCCGGCAGCCATTCCCCACCGATCAGCGCGGCTTCGCGCAACAAGGACGGGTCGTTCAGCGAAATCGTCTCCATCAAGTCGTTCCTCGTGATCATCCCAAAGCCTGCGCCGGAATGGCGTGCACCTGTGCGGCGGGATCGGGTTGCGGCCGCACGCCGCGCACCATCGTCGTCACCGTGCCGACAAGCGGCATTCCCAATTCCTCGAGCCATCCGGACAGCCCGGACGCGCCGGTGACGTCCAGCCGGCAGAATTTGCCACTGTGAGCAGCGAGCCAATGCAGGATCAGCGTCCTGGCACCGTGGGGATCGGGCGCGACGACCGGACCGACGAGCCGGCCGCGGCCAAAGCGGCGAACTTGCGCAAATCCGACCGGCACATCGTCGCGCGTCAGCGCTACGGTCTTAGAGTCCGACGAAAGCAACCGCAGCAGCGCTTGCCGATCCGTGCCGCTCGCACGCGAATAAAGCTGACCCAACCAGTCATCCGCATGGCCGGCAGGTCGCACCCGTTCGCCCGGCAGGAGCTCGGCAAGCGGCATGGCCGGCACGTCCGCGTGATGCTGATGGATCGTGCCGATCGCGACGAAACCGAGCTTGGCGTAGAGCGGCAGTCCTTGCTCGGTTGCATTGAGCAGAACGCTGCGCCCATCCAGGCGACCAAGCATCGCCTCCATCAAGCGGCGGCCGATCCCCTGTCCCTGAGCCTTATTGGCGACGATCACCATGCCCAGTGATGCGAAATCATGTCCGTAACGCCATGCCATCACGGTGCCGATCACACGGCCATCCTGCTCCGCGACGAGCCCCTCGCCGGCGGTCAGAAATAATTGCCAATCGTCCTCCCGATGGGGCCAAGCCTGTTCGCGGGAAAGTTCGGTTGCCGCCTCGACGTCCGCTGTGGACATGGGGCGCAGGACGACCGACCTGGCGGATCGGGTTGCCATGGGAGCTCCTGACTGGTTGGCGGTGCAGCGTTGATCTGAATGCCCACCCTTTGACCACCCTGTAGGATCCGGCGCGTGGCATGGGCTGCCGGTTTTCCCAGGATTTTAGAAGAATATCGCGCAAGCGGGTCGATCAGCCTCGCGGCTATTCCGTGAAGCCCTGTCAATGAAGGCTGCTATCGCAATCACAAGCCGACCCGCTGCGACAGCCGCCTTAGGTTGCGTACGTCATCCGGTCGCTTGCGAAGCGAGCGCGAACATGGAGAGGCCGACACCGCTGGAGAACGGCCATGGCGTGCCGAACGACATACGCGTGCATTTCTCGCGCACCTGGAGACCGCATTGCGCGGCAAAATCGGCGAGCCGGCTGGTTTGGCTCGCCAAGTCGATGCGCGAGAAACTGCCGGCCCGGTCGAGCATCAACGGGTAAAGGACACTGAGCGCGTCTTCCTCATTTGCGGCAAAGATCGGCCCGGTTACCGTGCCGCGTCCGAAGGGCCGCATGAGAGCGCAGGCTTCGATCTTGCCTGCCCTGGTAAGCACGGTCCCGCGCGAACGCGCAACCAGGGCATCGATCAGGGCATCACGCGTCCATCCGGTGGCGGCCCGGTCCAGCTCCCGAAGAGCGGGTACATCCGAATGGCTGAACGCGCGGATTTCCGCATCTGGTGCGTTCGACACCTGCGGGGGCGTGCCGACGTGGCCCTGATATTGGTAGACGGTTCCTTCGTCGACGAACCCGAGCGACAGAAACATGCGATGCGATTGTTTTGTCGCATGCAAGCCAAGCGCGCGTCCCTTCGTCCGCTCGAGAACGTGCCCCATGAGCCACTGCGCCCCGCCTTGCATCTGCAGCCGCGGGGTGGTGATGACCATACCGATCGTGGCATGCTGATCGCCAAACGGGAACCACATCGCCGCCCCATGCACGCGCCCGGTCTCATCCATGGCGACCCACCCCTGCCCGACCTCGCGCATGAACTCCCAATCTTCTGCGCGGTGGGACCAGCCCACCCCGAGCGACAGCGCCAAGAGCGAATTGACGTCGGCATCGGCTATATCTCGGGCCGACACAGTGAAGGCGTCGAGGAGAAAGGACTCGCTAAGCATATCTGGTGCCACCTGTGATCGCTCGACTGTTCTTCGTTCCATCATACGGGGCTTCTAAATAGCACAGACACCGGAATCTGGCGCGGCGTTATCGGCGTCTTAAAAACGACATAGCTGAAGTATTTCAGGATACCCAAGTCCATGTCGGAAAGGCGCTCGACAATTTCCTGGTATTCCGCGATGCCGCAGGTGTTGAATTTCACTAGATAGTCGTAGCCGCTGGACACCAGATGGCATTCCACGACATTCTCGATGTCAGTGAGTGCGGCGACAAAGCGCGAAAGATCGTGCGCGCCATGCCTGGCCAAGGTCACTTCGGTAAATACCGTCAGCACGTCGGCCAAGCGCCCTATGTCGATGTCGGCGGCGAACCCCCTGATCAGGCCTGTGCTCTGGAGCTTCTTCAACCGCATGAGGCAAGGGCTCGCCGACAGATGAACCCGCTCGGCGAGTTCAATATTGGTCAACCGCCCGTTCTTCTGCAGTTCCGCGAGGATCCTTATGTCGATGCGGTCAAGCTTCATGTCTGCGGACCCGATCCACGATCTCGCGACCTTCGTGCCGCGCGGCTAATCGCGCCCAGCCTAGCAAAGCTCAGGCAAAGGGCCGATCCCGATCTGAAGAGATCCAACATACTGGCAGCCACAACGCACTCCCACGTCGATCATAACCACGTCCACAAGACCCGCGGGGTCACGCGGACACGACCCCGACTACCAGTTCAGCACGACCTTGCCAGATTGCCCCGATCGCATCGCGTCGAATCCGGCCTGAAAGTCGCGGAAGGGCAATCGGTGCGTGATCAGCGGCGCCATGTCGAGCCCGCCATGGATGAGGCCGAGCATCTTCCGCCACGTGCCGAACATTTCCCGGCCATAGACGCCGCGGATCGTCAAAGCCTTGAGGATGATCTCTCCCCACGCGACCTCCATCGGTCGCCCCGGAATGCCGAGCATCGCCAATTTCCCGCCCATGATGAGGGCGTCGACCGCCTGCCTTATGGCGGGCTCGGACCCCGACATCTCCAGCGCAACGTCAAAGCCGCCTGCAATGCCTTCCTCCGCCATGACGTCCCTCAGGTCTTCCTGAGCAACGTTGACCGCGCGCACGTCGGCGATCCTGGTCGCGAGTTTTAGCCGGAATGGGTTGACGTCCGTGATCACCACCGAGCGGGCGCCTGCGCGCCGGGCGACGGCCGCTGCCATGATGCCGATCGGCCCCGCACCAGTGACCAAGACGTTCTCGCCCATGAGGTCAAATTGTTGCGCGGTATGCACGGCATTCCCGAACGGATCGAGGAGGGCGCCCACGGCATCGCTCACGTCGTCGGGCAGCTCGACCACGTTGAATGCCGGCACGCACACATATTCCGCGAACGCCCCTTGCCGATTGACGCCGATCCCGACCGTTTCCGCATCGAGGTGGAACCGCCCCATCCGCGCCGCGGCGCTGTTCGGGTTGATAATGTGCCCCTCTGCGGAAACGCGCTGCCCCACGCGAAGGTCGCGCGATACCGTCGAGCCGATCTCGACGATCTCGCCGGCGAATTCGTGGCCCACGATCATCGGCACGGGCACGGTCTTCGCCGCCCATTCGTCCCAATTATAAATGTGGATATCTGTCCCGCAGATGGCGGCCGTGCGGACCTTGATGATCACGTCTTCGGGGCCGGGTTGCGGGATCGGTGCGTCGATCTGCCAGATCCCTTCGCGGGCTTCCAGTTTGGCCAGCGCCTTCATCGTCATGGCACTGGACGAGGTCGGGCGGGCTAAGGTGAGCGTTTCCATCAGATAATCTCGAGCTTCTTGCCGGCGGCGACGACGATGTCGGCGGCTTGGTGAACCTGTTCGGTCGTGAGCGCGGCCGACATTTGCATGCGGATTCGCGCCTTGTCGTGAGGAACCACGGGGTAGGAGAAACCCGTGGTGAGGACGCCGGCCTCGAGAAGTTCGTTGGCCATCCGTTGAGCGAGTGGCGCCTCGTAGAGCATCAAGGGGATGATAGGGTGGTCGCCCGGCACGAGGTCGAAGCCCGCGCCGGCCAACCTGGCGCGAAAAGCAATGGCATTGGCCTCGATCCGTGCCCGACGCGCATCCCCCTCGGCCGAACGGGCAATGCCGATCGCGGCCAGGCTCGCGCCACACACTCCCGGCGTGAGCGAGTTCGAGAACAGATAGGGTCGCGCGCGTTGGCGCAGGAGATCGACGACGGGTTTCTTGGCGACGATGAAGCCGCCCATGGCGCCGCCGAGCGCCTTGCCGAACGTGCCAGTGACGATGTCGATCTGTCCTGCCACGCCGCATTTCGATGCGGTGCCTTGACCGTGAGCACCGACAAATCCGGTGGCATGACAATCATCGACCAAGGTCAAGGCCTCAAACCGCTTCGCCAGGTGCACGATCGCGTCGAGTTGGGCGATCGTCCCGTCCATCGAGAATACGCCATCGGTGGCGATCAGGATCGTGCGGGCACCCTCCGCGCGGGCCTGCCTGAGCGATTGCTCGAGGGCGTCCATGTCGTTCGTGGCGAAGCGGTAGCGCCGAGCCTTGGACAGGCGGACCCCATCGATGATCGACGCATGGTTGAGGCTGTCGGAGACAATGGCATCCTGGTCAGCAAGGAGCGGCTCGAAGACGCCGCCATTCGCGTCGAACGCGGCCGCGAACAGGATCGCATCCTCAAAGCCCAGATAGGAGGCGATCTCCTGCTCAAGCTCCTTGTGGATCGATTGAGTCCCGCAGATAAACCGGACCGAAGCCAGCCCGGCGCCCCATTTACGGGTCGCCTCGATTGCCGCATCGACGATGCGCGGATCGTTCGCCAGACCGAGATAATTATTGGCCGACAGGTTGAAGACGTCGCGACCCGCAATCTGCACCGACCCGCCCTGCGGCGAAGACAGAATGCGCTCGGGTTTGAGCAGACCTGCTTGCCCAAGAGCTTGAAGTTCGCTTTCGACTCGCTGGTAGAAGTGCAAATCCATGTCCCGTTTTCTTTCAGAGGGCCGGAACGGCTTGGCGGCGCCTGGCGTAAGCGCCGATATGAGCGGAGAGAGCATCGAAGGTGGCAGGAAGGGTGACGCAGCGCTCTTCTTTGTCCTTCAACCCAGCAATGCGGGTTGGAAGCTCCGCTTCCACACCCAGCGCGGTCGCGACCGCATCGCCGAACTTGGCAGGATGGGCGGTCGCCAGCGAAACGATCGGGATCGTCCTGGGCAGGTCGGAAGCACGCGCCGCCGCGAGACCGACCGCGGTGTGTGGATCGATGATCTGGCCACATCCATGTGCCCAGCGCATTGCATCGCCCATGGAAGCCTGATCTATGCGGGCGCTTGCGAAGTCGGCCGCGGCCAGCTCGCGCATCCCTTCGGGCAATGAAAGGCGCCGATCCGCTTCGAACGTCAGCATGTCACGGCGCAGGAGCATGGAATCACGGCCGTGAAGATCGAACAACAGGCGCTCGAAGTTTGAGCTCACCTGGATGTCCATCGAGGGCGCCGTGGTTGGCGTGACGGCCCAGGCGGAATAGTCGCCCTTGGCCAGCGCGCGATGGAGGATATCGTTGACATTGGTGGCGACGATCAAGCGGGCGATGGGCAAACCCATCTTCTTGGCGACATAGCCCGCATAAACGTCACCGAAATTGCCGGTCGGGACCGAAAAGGCGACCTCGCGATGCGGCGCGCCGAGACGGACCGCCGCGTAGAAATAATAGACAACCTGCGCGGCCAGACGCGCCCAATTGATCGAATTCACCGCCGCCAGATTGAAACGTGCGGAAAAGGAAGCGTCGTTGAACATCGCCTTGACCAGCGCCTGCGCCGTATCGAAATCGCCGTCGATCGCGATATTGTGCACGTTCGGAGCCGAGACGGTCGTCATCTGCCGACGCTGCACCTCCGAGACGCGACCACGCGGATGGAGCATGAAAATGTCGACATGGCTGCGGTCCGCCAGCGCCTCGATCGCGGCGGATCCCGTGTCGCCCGAGGTTGCACCCACGATCGTCAGATGCCGATCGCCGCTCGCAAGGAAGCGCTCGAACAGCAATCCCAGGAATTGAAGCGCGACATCCTTGAACGCCAAGGTTGGCCCATGGAACAGCTCGAGCAGATAATGGCGTGGGTCGAGCTGAACGATCGGCGTGACCGCGGGATGGCTGAAGCGACCCCATGCTCGTTCGCACAGGTCGTTCAGCTCGACGGGTGTCAGCGAGCCGGCCACGAACGGCGCCAAAATGCGTGCCGCTGTCTCGGCAAACGACAGGCCCGACAGCTTTTCTATCTCGGCCGCACCCAGAACTGGCCAAGCCTCGGGTACGTACAGGCCGCCATCGGGCGCAAGTCCGGCCAAGGTCGCGTCCTTGAAATCCAGAACGGCGGCCTGTCCGCGAGTGCTGATATAGCGCATGACCCTCATACCCCTCCCGCCGCGCCATCAATCCACGCGCGCGAACCGGCGAATTCACATCCAGCGGCCAGCATGTCTGCGACCGATGACGGGATTCATATGCGAGGTGCGGAAGGTTATCTGCCGAAAGAAGCCGCTGGATCAGACTTTGGCGATCGGATTTTCAAACGACATCGCTAGGACATGCCGCATCCGCGACAGGGCTTGGAAACGTGCCGGAGCAGCGCTGAAATAGCGCCCAGACGGCACGCCTGGTCATCCGCCCCGAGCGTGGAGGGCGAGCGTCCGCCCCCTCGCACGCTGCGCGCGCGGTTAAAATTCCGAGACGTCGATCGCCTCGCCTGACGTAAAGCGCGAAAGACGGTAAGGGCGCGGGTCGACGATTGGCTTCTGCCCCGTTGCAATGTCAGCGACGAGGTGGGCGGCACCCGGGCCAATTCCGAATCCATGTCCGCTGAACCCGGCGGCCAGGATCAGTCCGGGTATCACGGGAAGCTCGCCGATGACGGGTACGCCATCGGGCGTGCTGTCGACGAAGCCGGCCCAGCTCGCCACCATCGGTGCCGTCCCCAGCGCGGGGATCAGCCCCGCCGCCCGCTGCCGCGTCAGTCGAATCGTCTTGGGATCCGGAGTGGGATCAAGGATGCGCATCGCTTCCATCGGCGTTGGGCGATCGAGTCGCCACCGGAACATGCTTTCGTGGCCTGCCAAAGCCCCCTGGAGCCCGCCCGGAGAAAGATTGCGCCAGCGGCGGGCGAACATCGGCAGGAAATCGAGTGCGTAGCGCAGAAACTGCAAGGTCGGATCCACCTTGGCGCGGCCGCTAATTGCCAGGGTATGGCAGCCTTCGCCACGATAGGTGATCGAGATCGACTTGCTGACGAATGCATCGGGCAAGGTCAGCGCACCGGTGGACACCGCGAGGATGGTTTGGCGGACCGTCGCCTGCGGAAAGCTCACGCCGAGCTGGCGGCAGAACGAGGAGGCCCATGCGCCACCGGCCTGGATGACAAGGCGCGTGCGGATCGTGCCCATCTCGGTCACCACCGCGCTGACCGCACCGCCGGTCGTCTCGATGCCACGTGCCGCGCACCCCTGGAGCACCGTCCCGCCGAGCGCGATCAGCGCTTTCGCGACCGCGGGCGCGGCCAAGCCAGGGTTGGCGATTCCGTCGGCTTGCGAATGCACTCCACCCTTCCAGCGCTGTCCGGTGAAGCCGCCCCGCTCGGTCGCCTCGTCACCGGTCAACATCCTGGTCTTGACGCCCACCGAACGCGCGAACTCGCCCCAGCGCGCCCAGGTCGCGAGTTCCTCGTCATTGTTGCTCACGTAGAAGAGACCGCACCGGCGGAAACCCGTATTCTCGCCGGACTCGGCCCCGAATTGTTCCCACAGGTCGAGCGCCTTGGTGGCGAGCGGCAACTCGCGCGCATCGCGATTCTGCTGACGGCACCACCCCCAATTGCGGCTCGATTGCTCGCCGCCGATCACACCCTTCTCCACCAGTGCGACTTTCAGCCCGCGCTTGGCCAGATAATAGGCCGTGAACGTACCGATGATTCCGCCGCCGATGACGACCGCATCTGCTTCGGGGGGAAGCGCTGGGGAAGAGGCGATGAAGCGCAGGGGCGCGGGCATGATCAAGTCTCCAGTGAGATGGGGATCAGGCGAAGCCGAGAATGGCCTTCACCTCGAGATATTCCTCAAAGCCAAAGGCGCCATATTCGCGGCCATTGCCCGATCGCTTGTAGCCGCCGAACGGCGCGTAGGCGTCCCACGCGGGATGGTTGAGATGGACTTGGCCGGTGCGGATCCGGCGCGCAACGCCGCGCGCCAGATCCATGTCGGCGCCCTGCACGTGGCCGCCCAATCCAAACACCGTGTCGTTCGCGATCGCCACCGCTTCGTCGATAGTGTCGTAAGGAAGGATGGCGAGCACGGGGCCGAATATCTCTTCCTGGGCGATGCGCATGCCGGTCGCGACCTCCGAGAAGATGGTCGGACGAACGAAGAAGCCCCGCTGCTTTCCCTCTGGCCGGCCGGGACCGCCGCAGATGAGCTTCGCGCCCTCCTCGATGCCCGCGGCGATCATCGCCTGCACGCGCTCGAATTGCGCCCGGTTCGCGATCGGACCCAATATCGTGTCTTCTTCACCGGGATCGCCGATCACGATCGCCTCGGCCGTGGCGCGCGCGATTGCTTCGACGTCAGCCAGCCGTGCGCGAGGCACGATCATCCGCGTCGGAGCGCTGCACGACTGGCCGACATTCCTGAAGGCGGCCATGATCCCGAGCGGCACCACCCGATCGAAATCAGCGTCCGGCAGAAGCACGTTGGGCGACTTGCCCCCGAGTTCCTGGGTCACCCGCTTGACGGTCGGCGCCGCCACCTGGGCCACGAGCACGCCTGCCCGGTTCGAACCGGTGATCGAGATCATGTCGATGTCCGGATGCGCGGCCATCGCCGCCCCGATTTCCGGGCCGGTCCCATTCACGAGATTGAAGACACCCGCCGGAGCCCCAGCATCGTGTACGATCTGAGCGAACATCAGCGCGCTGAGCGGTGAGAGCTCGCTCGGTTTCAACACGATCGTGCAGCCAGCTGCCAGCGCGGGGGCGACCTTGGCGGTGATCTGATAGAGAGGCCAATTCCACGGCGTGATCAGCCCGCAAACCCCGATCGGCTCGCGCACGATCGCGGTCGTGCCGCGCATCGTGAGGAAGTCATAGTCGCGCAGGACATCGATCGCGGCACGAACGTGCGCTGCGGCCAGCGGCACATGCGCGGCGCGCGCATGGCCGATCGCCGCTCCCATTTCGAGCGTGAGCGTGCGGGCAAGCGCCTCGGCACGGTCGAGCATCAAGGCGTGGATCCGCTCGAGCAGCGCGATCCGTTCGGCGACGGGGCTTGCCGCGAACGACCCAAATGCGCGACGCGCAGCAGCCACCGCCCGATCGAGATCGGCAGCCGCCCCCGCCGCGACCTCGGCGATGATCGCCTCCGTCGCCGGATCGACGACGGGCAGTATCTCGTTTCCCGAAAGCGGCAACCAGTCCCCGTCGATATAGGCGCAACCGCGGGTTTCGGCGGCCACGTACGCCGCTACGTTCGCAGCCATCATTTCAGCCAATCCTGAAAGCGATAATAGGCGCCCACGATCGGCAGGAACCATGGCTTGCCAAAATGGCCGGGGATGGCGGGCCAATCAAAATCACGCCACGGGTTGAGATCGGCACGACCATTGAGCACTTCGGCCATGATGGCCCCCATGTAGGTCGCCATCTGCGTGCCGTGGCCGCTATAGCCCATGGAGAAAAAGACGCCGTCATGCTCGCCCGCACGCGGCAACCGGTTCCGCGTCATGTCGACCATGCCGCCCCAGCAATAATCGATGCGGGTATCGGCAAGCTCCGGAAATATCTGCAGCATCGAACGGCGTAACACTGCGCCGCTTTTGGCATCCGAGTTGGGATCAGTTCGGCTCGAAAAGCGTGCGCGGCCGCCAAACAGGATGCGATTGTCGGGCGAGGTCCGGAAATAGTTGACGAAGTTCCGCGTATCCGTGGTGTTGCGCCGGTTCGGCGTCAACCGGTCGAGTTGCGCGACCGAGAGCGGTTCGGTGGCGATGAGGAACGCGCCGACGGGCACGATCCGCCGGCGGAACCAGCCCAGTGGGCCAACAGCCGACGTACCGGTCGCAAGCAGTACTTGATTGGCGCGTATCGTACCGTGCGGCGTCGTCAGCTCATGCACCTGCCCCGCAATGCGCCGCATGCGAATGAGCGGGTTGTGTTCGTAGATCGTCGCGCCGCGTCGGACCGCCGCTTCGGCGAGTCCCTGGCCATACATGCCCATATGCATGTTGGCGCTCTTCTCGAACAGCATGCCGCCGAAATAGCGATCGGAGCCGATTTCCGAGCGCATCTCGGAACGGGGCACCATCCGCGTATCGGGATCGACCTCACGGGCGAGCAGCTCCTGCGATCGCGCGATCTTGTCATAATGCTCGGGCTTGGCGGCGAGCTTGAGCTTGCCCACGCGGCGAAAGTGACAAGCAATGCCCTCCTCCGTCACGATCGATTCGACCATTTCGACGGCGGCGTCGAACGCCCGATAGAGCATGTTCGCGCGCTCAAATCCGAGCTTGGACGAAAGAGCGCCATAGTCCTGTGCGAAACCGTTGCTGCACATGCCGCCGTTGCGGCCAGACGCCGCGCCGGCAACTCTGTCCGCCTCCAGGACCACGACCTTCGCGCCCTTCTTCGCCAGAGCCAGCGCCGCCGAGAGGCCGGTGAAGCCCCCGCCGACAACCACCACATCGGCGGTTCCTTCAGGCCCACCCGGCGCCGCCGAGGCGAACGGCGCAGCGGTGTCGAGCCAATATGACATCATCTTCATAGGAATTTCTCCGCGATCCCTACCAGCCGCGCATCCGCGGCCAGGTCGCCACGATCGCGCGCCTGCCGCTTTCGACCACGCGATAGGCGTCATGCTGAGCGCCGGTCGCGCAAGCATGGTTGGGCAGGATGCGGACCCGCGTGCCGAGTGGCAAATCGGGCAGCACGCCGGCACTGCCGGGCCGCACCTTGATCGTGCCATGCTCCTGGCTTGCGTCCGCGACGATCAGGTCGTCGAAAGGCTTGCCGTTGATATCGCAGACGAGGCCGTAGCCCTGATCGACCGGATGCCGTTCGGTGCCGCGATCGCGCGACAACGCCATCCAGCCAGCGTCGATGAGAATCCAGCCCTTTTCAGCCCGGTGGCCTATGACAGTCGCGACGACCGAAAGCGCGATGTCTTCGAGATCGCACACGCCGATCCCGTGCATGACGAGATCGAAGAACATGAACACGCCCGCGCGCACCTCGGTGACGCCGTCGAGATTGCGCGCGAAATGCGCGGTGGGCGTCGATCCGACGCTCACGACCGGAGAGTCGTGCCCCGCCTGGCGCAGCATGACCGCCGCCGCGACCGCGGCCGCACGCTCGGCTTCGGCGGCTTCCGGCAAACCCGCGCCGCCGCGCGCGCCATAGGATTCGCCGGCATGCGTCAGCACGCCCCGCAGCTCGAGACCACCCTGCTTCACGATGTCGGCGATTGCGAGGATCGTCGCGTCGTCGGGTACAAGTCCGCCGCGATGACCGTCGCAGTCGATCTCGATCAGGACCGCAGGGTTCGGCCCGCCATCCTCGGCCGCCCGGGCAAGAGCATACGCCTGTTCTGGCGAGTCGATCAGGACCGAGAGGTTGATCCCACGCCCGACCAGTTCGCGCGTGCGCTCGATCTTCTCCGGCGCGAGGCCGACCGCATAGGTGATATCGGTGAAGCCGGCTTCGGCGAAATAGTCCGCCTCGGCAAGCGTCGATACCGTGATCGATCCCGTTCCTTCTGGAAACAGCCGTCGCGCCACGGCGACCGACTTGCCGCTTTTGACGTGCGGACGGAAGGCGACGCCAAGCGAGGCGAGATGCCCGCGCAATCGAGCGATGTTGCGGTCGAGTTTCGTCACATCGAGCGCCAGTGCGGGCGTCTCGACCGTATCGAGGCTCTCGGCGATCCCGGTCTCGGAGGCTTGGACCATGGTCAGCGTCATTCAATCTTCCTTCGGTGCTGCTCAGCCAAGCGATTGATTGGAGAGGGCGTAGAGCGACGCCGCTGGGTCGGACTGCAGCGGCTTGCCGAGCACCATCGAGGTCGCTTGATCAACCTTTGGCAGGCCGATCTGCTCGAGCCAGGCGCTCAAGCCGCTCGCGGCCGGCACGTCGATCCGGACGAACTGCCCGACGTGGCGCGCGGCGAGCGCCGCGATCAGCGCCCGCGCGTCGGCGGCGTCCTGGGCAACCACCGGACCGATCACCACGCCACGGCCCCAACGGCGCACGCAGGCATATCCGCTGATGCGGCCATCGCGCTCCACCGCCAACGTGTCCGCGACCGCGAAAAGAGCGTCGAGCAGCACATTGCGATCCATGCCCGAGGCAGCACGGTCGAGCCTGCGCAGTGCCGCCCGGTCGGCAGGCTCGGCCGCTCGTACGGGCGCTTTGTACTGCGCTGGCGCCTGCGCAAGCACCGCCTGGTGCTGGTTCTTCGTGCCAACCGTGACGAAGCCCAGACGTGTGTAGAGTGCCGCACCCTCGCGCGTGGAGTTGAGGATGATCGTCCGGCCGGCGGCGTCGGCGAGCAATGCCGCCATCAGCCGGGCGCCAATTCCCTGGCGCTGTGCCTCAGCCGCGACGATGACCATGCCGGCCGAGGCATGGTCTGATCCGAACGGCCACCATAAGGCAGTCCCGAGGAGCCTGCCGCCCGACTCGACCGCGAGTCCGCGCCCCAATCCCAATGCGAAGGCCCAGTCTTCAAGACGATATGGCCAGTTGAGCGCTTGGGACAGGCTGAGCGCTTGCACGAGATGGCTCTCGTTGAGCTGCACGACGTCCCCCGGAAGGTTTTTGGCAGCGAATTGAACGGGCGAGTGACTATTCATTGCTGGAAATCCGGCGCGGCTTGTTCGGGGTTTGCATCAGTGGGATCACCTGATCCTCACAGATAGCGAAGCCAGGCGAGATCCCGCCGGCGCTTTTTAAGGCGCGCGAACCACGTGGTCGGGACGTACAGTACGAAGACGAGCCCGACCCACCAGGCGACGACCCAGCGATAGTCGTCGACCCCGAAGACCGTTCCTTTGTTTGGCCCCCAGATCCCCAGCGCGCCATGATAGAGAATGCGCAGCGTCGTCAGGTGCAAGAGATAGAAGAACATCGGCGCACCGCCGAAGATCGCCAGCTTGGCGATCAGCGACGTGTCGTGCAGCCGTTCGAACCAGGCCAGCAGGACCAACCCCGTTCCGAGCGTGAGCAGCAGGAACAGCAGCGACGGCGGGTATTTGGTCAGCGAGAAAAAGCTCATCAAGGTTCGCGGCGTGTCGCCCTCGACGGCAAACCAGGGCTTGTCGCCATAGATGTTGAGCAGCCGCAGCGCGGCGAAGGCCGCCAACGCACCGAACCCAAGCAGGAGCAGCTGGCGCTGCCGCTTGGCGGGATCGACATTCGGCCGGAACCACGGCCCGATGCCGTAGCCGAGCAGGATCACCCCGATCCACGCCAGGACAGGATATGTGGTCTTGATCGTCAAGCCTATCGGCAGGACGATCGCATCGCGCTGGTGCAGCCCGGCCCAGAGGGGAAAGAGCGGCTGGCCAGGGACCAACCTGATCGGGTCCAGCAGGTTATGACCGAAGACGATCACCAGCCCGAGCGCGATCAGCACCTTGTGCGGGAGCCTGATCAGCGCGGCGAGGGCCAACATGCAGACGCCGATGCACCAAATCACCTGAAGCCAGATGGTCGGCGTGGTGATCCCCCAATAGAGCTCCGAAAGGTAGAAGACATCGAACGCCATCAGGAGCAGGCCCCGCTTGACGAGATAGGATGTCGTTTCCTGCAGCGTGTGGGTTTGGCGGTAGAGGTAGACGCCGAGGCCCGTGAGCCCGACAAAGATCGGTGCGCACAGACTGGCCGCAAGCCGCGCAAAGAACAAGGCCGGCATCACCGTCTTCGCATCGACCGGATCCGCTACCGGGACGTAGACGAACCAGGTTTCGCGCAGATGGTCGAGCAGCATGATGACCATGACGAAGCCGCGCAGAGCATCGATATTCTGCAGACGGGTCTTGGCGAGCGGTGCGGTTTGCGGCCGGCAGGCATCATCTGCGAGCGGTCCAGATGCGACTGAGGCTATGCCGGTCATGTTCCTTCCTCACTCCTCGGTCGAACGATCCACCTGCTTCATTAAGCGCTCTCCATCTGGCAACATCTCCCGAATGTCGGGTCCGTGCGATGGTCTCGTGCGGCGTAGGGCACCCCTCGCAACAGATGCTGCCGTCGTCGCGAACGACACATCCGTGCCGGCCCCTTATGCCGATTGGGACCGGCTGCGGCTGACGGTGGGCGGGTTCGGCACAAGAGCGCGCGCAGGCGCGGCAGTCAGGAGACACTCCGCGCGATCCGCGCAAATCTGGATCGAGGATCAGCAAGCAGTGCGCGCGACGACCGATAGGGCCGCCGCACGCATTTCGCTCGAATCTTAGCTCGATCACCCGACTGGGCGGTGGATCGAAAAAATCTTTTTCACATGCTCCTCGCTGAGCCACGAGCATCCATCGCCGCGCACGAACATGCAGGCGTCGCCCGCCGAGAAGGTGACCGAGCCTTTGTCGTCCGCGAATGTGACCGAGCCTTGCAACAGATACATCAACTCAACCTGCCGATAGGAGATTCGGCGGCGATGATAAGGCGTCGAATCCCAGGTGCCGCAGGCAAACTCGGAATTGACCGATACATAATCGTTATGGCTGCGGCACGAGGGCATCGGGCCGAGTAGGTTTTCCGGCAAGGGCGGCTTCGAGGGCGTCATTGGCGCATTCTGATCGATGAGGAGCGGCGCGGTGGCGTTCCCCGGCCCCTCGGTCGGCGCCGCATAGATGATCGCGAGCAGATCCTCGGAGGCGTACCAACTGAAGCTGGTACCGACCGGCAGAACGCCGGCCGCTCCCCGCTCCATCGCCAGCGTGCCTGCGGCGCTGTCGATCTCAAGGCGTCCCTCGAGGACGAGCACGAACTCGTCGGTCGCAAGCCCCTCGACGTGCCCCTCGCCGCGCAGTGCGACAGCGGCCACCCGCGCCGCCTCGTCGGCAAAGGCGGGCGCGGCACGGCCGTTGAGCCAATCGTTGGAGGGCTTGGTTCCGGCGGCATAGCGACGGATGTCGACAACAGCGGCGACGTTCTGGTTCACAGCGGCGCTCACAGTCCGACGAGCCCCGGCAGGCCGCCGAGATCTTTGATCTCGTGAACCTCGTAATAGCAGTTGAGCGGCTCGTGCCCGCGATTGACGAATGCCTTCATCTTAATCCCCAGATCAAAGGCGGTCATGAGGTCGTAGCGGAAGCTCGACGAGCAATGCAGCACGTCCTCCGGACCGCAGCCTAAAGTATCGAACATGAATTCGAAGGCGCGCATTCGCGGCTTGTACGCCTGGGCCTCCTGCGCCGTGCAAACGGTATGAAACGGCGCCTCCAGATGCGCCACGCTATAAGGGATCAGGTCCACCATCGAGTTGGACAGGATAACGAGGGGGATCTCTGTCGCGACGCGCTTCAGCGGCTCGACCACGTCGGGATGCGGGCGCCATGTCGGAATGGCCGCATAATGCGCCTCGGCGTCACCGTCGCGATATTGGATGCCGGAACGCCGGCAGGCGCGTTGCAGGGCTTCGGTCACGACCTCGAGGTAGGGCCGCCAGGCACCCAGGACACCGTCGAGCCGATAGGCGGAGAAGTAGCCGCAAAAATCGTCGAGCGCTGCACCGGCGAGACGGTCGGCATAGACCCGGCGTGCAACAGGCGCCATTTCGAAGTTGATCAGCGTTCCATAGCAATCGAACGTAATGAACTTGGGATTGAGTATCGACATGTGAACCCCTGCTAAAAGATGGAGCGGGCGAGCGCCGAAAGATCGGCTCCATCGGCCGGTGGATCGGAGCGCGTATTCGACCGGTGGCCGCGTGCGGAACGACGCGCCGCCATTTGCTCGATTCCGCTGACAGCGACCGTGATCGCGATCAGTAAGTTGGCACCTGGCATATGGCTGGTCCTCCCTCAGTCTGGTGGCACTGTCATACGAGACTAAGGGCGTCGGGCCGTCAGATTACACTCTTCTGGTCCACCGTGCTGGCATGCCGGAGCGCGCGATGCGACCGTGACGGCATGATCTACCGTGGCGGCCGGGCCGGCCGGCCGCTCGGCATTTTGCAATATTGTTCGAATGTGGGTTGGCGCCGTAAGCGTCAGTCTTCGGGCGCGATCTCTACGATGAGGCCATCAAACGCCGGATCGAACGGGATCTGGCAGGCCAAGCGCGAATACGCCCGGCGATGTGCCGAACTGTCGAGCAGATCATCTTCGTCCACCCCCATTTCAGGCAGGCGATCGATGAACGCCGGATCGACATAGACGTGGCATGTCGCGCAGGAGCAAACTCCACCGCACACGGCGAAGGGCTCATCTGCGCCAGCCTCGCGCAGGATTTCCATCACGGTCAGGCCCGCACCGGCATCGACGATGTTCTGTTCTCCGGTGCGGCAGGTAACGATTAAGCGGGCCATGGCATTGCTCCTTGGCGGTGCGGGGTCGTGCCTCGACCAAGGGTCCGCTGGATCGCATCGTCCTTCACCAGCCGCGAGAAGGCGAACACCATGAGCGACACGAGGAGCAGAATGAGGAGCGCTCCCCCTACCCTGCTTGCGATCAGGCGCATGACCCGATTGTCGACCATCATTCTACCATCCGTGGACCTGCGACATCACCTTGGCCAACCCTCAATCTCGCCAACGCTCCGCGCCAGCTCTCCGATTTCGCGAACGGATCGCGGTACAGAGGATAGCTGCGCGCTTCGGCAGGAAGTTGCGGATTTGACGAGAATCTGCAGCAAATGACCGACATCAGGAGTGCGCACGGCAGCGGATGCCACGAACGTTCGTGTACCCTCCGCGTGAGACTGGGATCGCTTGGATGGCAATCGTCTTTGCCCGTTCGAGCGTATCTGGAATTGAAAAGTTATTCCGGCTTATCTGCTGAAGTCCCTGCATCCGAGCTTACGCCCTTCCCTTTGCGGATAATGATATGCTGAAGTTGAACGAGATTGAGACGCTCCTCCCCGACCTGATCGCCTTGCGGCGCGATCTGCATGCTCACCCCGAGCTCGCTTTTCAGGAGGAACGGACCGCGGGAATTGTCGCGCAGGCGTTACGTGACATTGGTTTTGACGTTACGACGGGCGTGGGCGGCACCGGTGTGGTCGGCGTGCTGCGGCGTGGGCATTCTGATCGAGCAATCGGTCTTCGCGCGGACATGGATGCACTGCCGTTCCAGGAGGAAACCCATCTGCCTTATGCAAGCACGCATGACGGCATCTTTCATGGATGCGGGCATGACGGCCATACTGCCATGTTGCTCGGCGCTGCCCGGCACCTCGCGGAGCACGGGGGTTTTTCTGGCACGGTCAACTTCATCTTCCAGCCCGCTGAGGAAGGGCGCGGTGGCGCGCGCGAGATGATACGTGACGGTCTTTTCGAGCGTTTTCCCTGCGACCGCGTGTTCGCACTCCACAATTGGCCGGACCTTCCCGCTGGCAGCATCCGCACACGCGCGGGCCCGATCATGGCCTCAGCCGACAAATTCCTGATCACGATCTCAGGTCGGGGTGGCCATGCCGCCCTACCCCATCAGACCCCGGATGTGCTGCTTGCCGCCGCCGAACTCGTTCAGCAACTCAACACCATCGTGGCCCGGCGCATTCCCGCGACCGAAGCGGCCGTGCTGTCGATTACAAGGGTGGCCGGCGGCCAGACCCACAACGTACTGCCCGCCACATGTGAGATCGTCGGCACGGTACGCACCTTCGCACCCGACGTTCAGGACCGGATCGAAGCGTCGCTCCGCACCATGGCGGCGGGTGTGGCCCTGTCGACCGAAACCGACGTGCGCGTCGACTATGACCGCTATTATCCTGCGACCATCAATGATGCCGACGCGGCGCGCACCGCGCTCGCCGCGGCTGCACGGATTTGCAATGACGTCGCCGAAGCGGACGCGCCAGCATTCACGTCAGAGGATTTCTCCTTCATGCTCCAGGAGCGGCCGGGCGCCTATATCTGGCTTGGGCAAAAGAGCGCCGACCATGCGGCACCGCTCCACAACCCGCATTATGACTTCAATGACGATGTGATGCCGCTCGGAGTCGCGCTCCTGGCCGCCCTCGTCCACGCCGAACTTCCCGAGACCTGACCCTTCGACGGACCATTGGTGACGCCTTTCATTCGCCCGAGAATACTCCGCGCGCGGCCACAAGCTGCCGGGCGATCGTAAGATCTTGCAACGCGATCCCCGAACTGTCGAACACCGTAATCTGCTCGGGAGAAACCCGACCAGGCGCGCGTCCCGCCAAGACGTCGCCGATCGCAACGATCGCTCCTTTGTCGCCAGCAAAATGCTGGAGATCGCCCATCAGGACCGCCTGGGATGGAAGATCGCAGAACAAGGACGCCCGGTCGAACAAGGCCGGCGGGTGTTCCTGCTTGCCGGCGGCATCCGATCCCATGCTGGCCACATGCGTGCCCGGCCTGATCCAATCGGCCTCGAACAGAGGCGCGCGCGAGGGCGTGGCGGTGACGACGATATCCGCTTGTTCGCACGCTGAGCGCGCCTCCGCGCGCGTGGCTGCAAGCCCTTCACGTTGAAGCGCCGCCACGAATGCGTCACCCTTGGCCGCGTCGCGTGCGACCACCAACGTCTGCCTGATGGGCCGGATGCGCGCGATCGCAAGGCATTCGTGGAGCGCCTGATTTCCCGCACCGAAGATCGCGAGCACCGATGCGTCCGGGCGCGCGAGCAGGTCGGCGGCGACGGCGTCGGCGGCAGCCGTGCGATAGGCGTTCACCTTGCCCGCCTCGATCACCCATTCGATCTTGCCGACGCCTTGATCGAACAGGAGGATCAGCGAGTTATGCCGGGGCAGGCCTCGATCGCTGTTCCCCGGCCAGAAGGAGCCAATCTTCAGACCCGCGAAGTCAGCGGTCGAGGCCGACTTGATCGAGAAACGGTTCGTGGCCGAAGACCCATGTCCAAGCACCGCCGGGAAGATGATCGCATCCGCGGCAGCGGCGAGGAGCGCCTCTTTCGCCGCTTCATAGGCCATTGCGTGCGTGACAAGGGAGGCGGATTCCTCCTCCGACATGAACTTCATCATTCCCCCCTTGGCGCTCGTCTCAACATGGTAATCGCCGTTACGGTCCAGTGTCCGACGCAAGCTGTATATACAGCTTGCCCCTCTCCGTCCACCCGCGAGCCTGTGCTAGGCTCGGACAATGGACAAAACCGACCGTTCAACCGGCCTGCGCACGCAGATCATCAGCCATGTCGTGGGCCGCATCATGAGCGGAGAATGGAAGCCCGGAGACCGTATTCCGTCCGAAGGCGCACTCACCGAGATGTTCGGTGTCAGCCGGATGACCGCGCACCATGCGTTGCGCGAACTTGCCGGACGGGGTTTCGTGGTGCGAAGGTCCGGGTCGGGCACCTACGTGGCGGAGCCGAGCGCCTATGTGAGCGAGTATCGACACCTTGATGTGCTCGAGGAAATCGCCACCCGCGGCGGCCACCATCGCGCCGAAGTCATTCACCGCGAGATGCGGTCCGCAACACCGGAAGAGGCCCGGGCGTTCGAGATCGACGCGAACGGATCGCTGTTCCATGCGTTGGTCCTGCACCTCGAAGACGAGGTACCGCTCGAACTGGAGGACCGATTGATCGCGCCTCGCTTCCTTCCGGACGCGATGGAGATCGATCTCACATGCCAAACGCTATTTTCGCGCCTCATGCTGGTCAGACCCCATCGCGAGGGCAGTGAGGTGTTACGCGCGGTCTCCGGCTCTCCGAGCGAGACCAAGCTGCTACGCGTCGACACTGGCACGCCGGTGCTCGAGGTCGTCCGGCGCACCTGGTCCACCGAGGGTATCGTGACAATTGCCCGAATCCTGCGCGCCGGGACGGCCGCACAGCTGGTCGGCCGCATCAAAACGGTAAGTGGTCAGTAGCCGGAACGGAGGTAGACGGAGCAGTGATCAGGCGCTCCCTCCAGAGTGGTGTGATTGGTGATCTGATATCACCATAGCTCGTCAGAGCTTATCGATAGTCCGCCGTTCATCCTTTCGGTAGCGTCACCGACCTACCCAAGGGACGAGACTCGACCATGCAATCCAATGCGATCCGCCTCGATTTCCGCTCCGATACGGTCACCCGTCCGACGCCGCAAATGCGGGCGGCGATGGCTTCTGCCGAAGTGGGTGACGACGTGTTGGGCGACGATTTCACCGTCAAGGCGCTCGAAGCCCGGCTTGCTGCGATGCTCGGCATGGAAGCGGCACTCTTGTTGCCCACGGGCACGATGGCCAATCTCGCCGCGATCATGAGCCATTGCCAGCGCGGCGAGGAATTTCTCTGCGCGAACGGAGCCCATACGTATCTCTGGGAAGCAGGCGGTGCTGCCGTGCTCGGCTCGGTCCAGCCGCAGCCTTTGCCGGTCCGGGCCGATGGCACGATCTTGCTGCAGGATCTCCATGCGGCCGTTAAGGACGACGATCCGCATTTTGCGATCACACGGCTGGTGACGATCGAGAACACGTTCGCCGGCCGGGTCCTGCCCCGAGCACATCTGGCCGAGGTCGTCGAGTTCGCGCGCGAGCGGCAGCTCTCCACCCATCTTGATGGTGCCCGGCTGTTCAACGCCGCCGCCGCGCTCGGCACCGACGTCGGCTCTCTGGCAAAGGGGTTCGACAGCGTGTCGCTTTGTCTTTCGAAGGGTCTTGGGGCGCCGCTCGGATCCGTCCTGATCGGGAATTCCGAAGTGATCGCCCGCGCGCGTCGGTGGCGCAAGATGCTCGGCGGCGGAATGCGGCAAGCGGGAATAATCGCAGCGGCAGGCCTGTACGCGCTCGACCATCATCTCGATCGCCTGAGCGAGGATCACGCCAATGCGCAGACACTCGCGCTAGCCTTCACCGAAATCGAAGGACTTAGCGTGACATCGCCGCAGTCCAATGTCGTGTTTGTGGAACTCGCGCCGGAGCTGGCGACCCTGTTATCGGAGGCGTTGCGAGAGCGCGGTATTGCCGCAAGCTTTTGGCCGGGCGGTCGGATGCGCTGGGTCACTCATCTCGATGTCAATCGCGTCGCGGTTGAAGAGGCCATTGCTGCGGTCCGCGAGATCGTTCAGAATCGACCATGAACGATGCGCGAACCCAAGCAGGAAGCCTCGGGCTGGGCCGCTCCAAACAAAGGCTTGAAGCTACGATTTGAAGGGCGTGGTCGTTCGCTCGACCGAGGCGCGAACCGCGCCGCGACGCTGATCGGCACGTCGATCTCCCCTGAAGCGATGCCGATCAGCGTCGCGGCCGAAGCCTTGCGTATCGCTTGCCCTATATCGTGATTGTCAGGCGGCAGGCCACTTCGACTTGTAACCTATCCTGCTGGATGCCGGTCGGCGCCGATGGTACGCGCAGCCATCCACTCCGGCACGTGCCAGCTTGCCGGAAGCGAGCGAGCGACAGCACCCGGCAAGACGGACCAGATCAGCATGCCGACCAGCAGTCCGCCGCCTCCAGCCCATCTCAGGTGCCGGATTTGCCGATCCGCCGCCTGTCCCCGTTGCACGATGCCATCCACCCGGCCAATGGACTGCATCAGCACGTCGCGGGCATCCTGTATCAGTCGGGCGTCGGCCACCCTGGCAGCGGCGCTGGCCTTGACGATCTCCGTCACCATCGCATCCGGCGACAAGCTGACCGCAGGCGCCCTCTCGATCCGATCTATGGCAGCGGCGGTCGCCTTCAACCGGTCGGCAATCTGGCCCAGCGTGACGCTATAGTCGGGCATACGCTCGCGCGCAGCGGTCAGCCCCTCGACAGCGGCCCGCGTAAGACTGACTTCACGCCGAAGCTCTTCGAACGCGGCGGCGATGACGGTGTCGGTTTGATCAAGATCGCTCATGCCGAACAGGCTAACGCCCAATTCTCCGACTGCGCGAGAGGGTGAGATGCTCTGCCAGTTCATGGGACAAACTGCCCGAGCTTTGCGCCTTCAAACCCAGTTCGATCCGACGATTTCGCAGCAGCGACTCGAGTTGCGGGTCGCGCTGAAGGCTTTTCGCCATATCCAGCATCGACGCCCTGGCCCGATCCGCCGCGATCACATCGCCAGATCGCTCCAGCGCGTGGAAACGACGCGACTGCTGCTGCCACTCGCTCACGAAGCGATCGGCCCGCCGACCGCTGGCGATCCTGATCTCCGTTTCCAACTGCAGCGCGCGGATCGCGGCCGAGGTTCGTCCTTTTGCGGCGCCGTCGATCAGCTCAGGGCCTTTTTCCAATGCTCGGGTCAGGTCGCGCGCCGCATTCGGCCGGAGGGCATCGAGCGCCTTGCCCGCCGCGTCGAGTTCGATGCGCTGGTGCGGCAGCGCGTCGTAGCCCTGGCTCGTCAGCCGCACGATATCGCGGGTGGCACGCGCGAAGCGCTCGACCGCACGATCGAATGGCGTCGGCCCGTCGTCGCGGCTGATTGCCGGCTTGATCCCAGCAAACGGATTTCGTGGCCTGTCCGGTTCCGGCGCGGGCGGCCATTGCCGCGGCCTGATCCCAGCGAACGGACCGCGCGCTTGTTCGACCGGCTGAGGCTCGATCACGTAATCGGACGCCATGTCCTTGCCGCGCTCGCGCGACAGGGCGCGAACCAGTTTCGCCTGATCGGCAAAGTCGTCCTGGCCGTAATGCAGCTCGACGGACTCGCGATGGCGCGACAGCGCGACGTAGGCTGCATGCCGATCGAGACCCGGCGTCGCCAGTACATGGACCCGATCGACGGTCATGCCCTGTGCCTTGTGGATGGTCGCCGCATAGCCATGATCGATCGCGGCATAATCCTTCACGTCGAAAGCGACCGCGCGGCCGTCGTCGAGCATGACCGACAGCCGGACCGGGTCGGCACTTTGTATCGTGCCGAGGCTGCCATTCCTCACGCCAAGGCTGCGTTCGTTGCGCAGGAACATCACACGGTCGCCGACAGCGAAATTTCGGGACCCGCGCTCGGTTGAGAGACCAACATCCTCTCCGATCATACCCGCGCGACGGAGCCGATCGCGCGCGGCCTGATTGAGTTCGCGCACCTCCTCGTTGGTGTGGGTCAGAATGATGCGGCCGGCATCCGGCGTGGCCTGCCGATCCCGATCCCAGCGCTCGATCAGATCCGCGCGGGCTTGCTCGCGCGTGACGGCCTCATGCACTGCACCGTGATCAGCATAGGCTCGGATCGCTTCGCCCGTGCGCCCGGTCGCGAGATGGCGCGTCGCATCGCGCTGCCAGTTGTCGCGCTGGCGCCGCACCTCCGTAATCTCGACCGCGCCATGGCGCTCGGCGAGCAACCGGAATGCCGCGCCCGCTTCGATCGCCTGGAGTTGCTCCGGATCGCCGACCAAGACTACCTTGGCTCCGCGCCTTTCGGCCTCTGTGAGCACGCGCTCCATCTGGCGGGAGCCGACCATGCCAGCCTCGTCGATCACCAGCACATCGCGTGACGTGAGCAGATCCCGATCCCGCGACCACTGATGCTCCAAACTAGCGAGCGTTCGCGAGGCAATGCCGGATCCGTGTTCAAGGTTTTCTGCCGCGATGCCGGACAAGGCAGCGCCGGTGACACGGTAACCCGCCTGCTCCCACCCATCGCGCGCGACACTCAACATGGCCGATTTACCGGTGCCGGCATAGCCGGCGACGATTGCTAAATCCCGGCCACGCAGTACGTGATCCAGCGCGGTCTGCTGCTCGGCCCCGAGTACCAGGCTGCCACTTCCGGCGGCGGTGATCGCATGATCTTTCGCCGCTGCCGGAAGCCCATGCGCGACGCGCATCGCCAACCTCTCGGCGGCGCGCTCCATCCGCTGCTCAGCCTCCAGCATATCGCGCGAGGTGAAGCGCTCATCTCCGCGCCCATCCTTGCCAAGCGCGACCAGTTCCGGCGACGCCGTCACCGCCGCCATCACCCGGTCGAACTGCTCTTTGCCCTCGCTATGCCGGTGCACGAACATCGCGAGGTCGCGGGTCGTGAACGTCGCTTGGGCGTGCGTGATCGCGTCGAGCGCGAGCGCCGGCCGCCCAAGCAATTTCTCGCCATTGGACCGTGCAATCTCGGCATGCTCGGCAAGGCGCTCGCTCTCCAGCCCCTGCCCCGCCATGCGTGACGCGGCCGGGCCGATCTTGTGCTGCGGCGTGAGGTCGATCCCCTGCGCCTCGAGTGAGCGGTGATCGATCCGCGCATCGATATCCAGTTCCGCCAGACGCTGGTTGACGTGCCCGGCCCAGGCCTCACGCCAATGGTCGAGCAGATCGGTCCGATTCCAATCGCGGACCTTGGCGCCGAACCCCTGCTCCCCAACCTGGCGCATGGTGAGCATCACGTGCGCGTGGGGCTTGGGCTCGCCGTCGGCGCCGATATCCCAATGGACATTGACGTCAGCGATCATTCCACGCTTCACGAACTCTCGTTCGACGAACTCGCGCGCAAGCCGGATGCCTTCTGCCCGGTCCAGCTCCCTGGGGAGCGCAAACTCCACCTCGCGCGCGAGCTGTGCGTCCTTGCGGACTTCCGCCGCCTCGACCGCATTCCAGAGCTTTTCCCGATCGCGCCATTCCTCGGGGGCGCTGTCGGGCAGCATCACCTCTGAATGGACCACGCCCGCCTTGTTCGAGAAGTCATGGTGCCGGTCGAGCTGTTGGTCATGCAGCCGCGACGCAGAGCGATAGGCCGCTGCTGCGACCGCGGAGGATCCGTTGGCGCGGGAAATGACTTTCGCCGAGAAGTGGTAGATCGCCATGACGGCAATCCACTTACACCTGAAGCAGCACGTCGGCACGACGTATAAGCGCGCCCTCGAAAGATTTCATCATTCTCGGGACGCGGTCGTCCCAAGTCGTTTCACTGTATTTACGCTGATCGGCTGCCTCTCTAACTGGTTCGTCCTCGCCACTCAATCGAGGACCAACCCCATGCGCAAACCCCGCGATTTCGACGCCGAACTGAAGGCGCTCAACGACAAGGCCAGGACTTTGCGCGCGCGCAAGGTCAGCCAGCTGGGCGAACTGGTCATCGCCTGCAATGCGGATGGACTGCCGATCGAGCAATTGGCGGGCGCGCTGCTCGCGACCGCCAGGGCTGATCCGGCGATGAAGGAGGCGTGGCGCCGCGGTGGCGCGGCCTTCTTTCGGAAGGCAGATCGCGATGCGGGTGGCGATGGCGGGCACGCAAGCAGCTCTGCGGCGCGTGACGGCGCTGCGCCATCGGGCGCTGCTAAGCCGGGCCCGTAATGACAGGCGAGACTGGGTCATGAAGCGGCGCGAACGGACCCGCCAGCTGATCGAGCTCGGCGGGCTCGTCGCCAAGGCGGGCCTGGTCGAACTGACCGACGACGATCGCGCGGTCCTGTTCGGGCTGCTGGTCGAAGCGGCGGCGAAGCTGCGCGGCGACGAGCGCGAGCAGCAGCTTCTGCTGTGGCGGCGACGCGGCAAGGGCGCGTTCGAGAGCGATACATTGCAGACACCGGCACGTGCGCCCATAGCCAGTGCCGATGGGTAACCAACTTGAAGACCAAATCCGCGCGCTGCTGGCGCGCGCGCCGCGCTGGATCAAAACCGACCTGCTGAAAGACGGCCCCGAGCGCGCTCGCGCCGAAGAAGCGCTCGCCGCGATGATAGCGACCGCGCTCGAGCCGATGCCACCCGAAGAGAAGTGAAACCCTGCGGCGCGTGGCGCCGCAGGGTCTCCTGATCAGTCCGCCGGATTCCACAGGATCGCGAAGCGGGTATCGTTATCGCCGGCGGCGCGGCCGAGGTTGGCGTAGAGCCGGCGCGGGCCGAATTCCGGCGCGGCGAAGCTGAGCGAGACGTAATCCTTGCCGCTCGTCTCGGAGTGACGGTTCCAACCGGCGCCGATCTCGACGTCGCCGGAGACGACGCGATAATCGGGCTGGGCGTCATGCGTCTTGCGCGCATTGGGCTGGATGATGATCTCGGCGCGGATGCTGAGCGTCTTGAGTTGGCCGGTGAAGGCGCCGTTGTCGTCCTTGGTGACATAACCGATAGCAGGCATTTCTTGTACTCCGTCTGTCCGAAGCGGGATCGATTTCCCGTCGACAGCCGATCGCAGGGGACGGGCATCAGGCGCCGCGCGCACCGGCACGGCCGCAGCGAAGCGAAGGGCCCGCGTGCCGCCGCTATTTTGCCGCGCGAGGAGCCGCGTCAGCGGCGGGGAAAATAGTGGCGGCGCGCGGGTTGCGCGTGGCGCCGCCCGGCCCAGATCACGGCGACAAGAGACGGGGTCGATCCCGAGGATCAGCGGCGGGAATGAAGACTGCCGGATGGTTGCGGGCTTCAGGCGGCGCGGGCGTTGCGCTCCAGCGCCTCGATCCGCTCCTCGCAGATCACCTGCACGGCCTGGCCAAGCGCCTCGATCCGCTCGCTCAACCACGCAAGCTCTTCGGCGCTGATCCGGTAATGCTTGGAGTAGCGCGCCTTGACGTAGGCCTCCTTCAGCTTCTCGAAGCGTGCGCGATCAACGCGACTGTCGCGCGGCCACGCGTCGATCAGGCGTTGGTCGATCCGCTCGGCCTGCGTGCGCAGGAAGCCAAGATTGTGAACGTGCGGCGTGTAGAAGGTGCACACCAGCAAAATGCAGTGATAGAGGCGCTCCGCCGTCTGATGTAGATCGAATGCCGCGTCGTTATTGTTGCTCTGCTCCATGTGAAATCTTGCGCCGTTGAAGCGCTTCTGGGCGCTTGGAAACCATAGCTCGAAATATTCCCGCGCCATCGCCAGCGCCTGCTTGGGCGTCTTCGGCTTGGGCTCCGGCAGCTCGGTATCGTCGCTCTGGTAAAGCGCGATCCCATCGCGCGCGACGTCCATGAAGAAATAGCGCCCGTGCGCCAGCCCATCGTTCACCTCCTGCAGCGTGTGGACGATGAAATTGACTGGCGTACGCAGCGTCTTGGTGATCGCGAGCTCGCGATTGAGCCGGTCCTCGGCCGACGACCAGAATTCGACCCGGTCGGTGAGCTTGTCATGATTGACGATGATGAGCAGATCGAAGTCGGACTGATAGCCCTTGGCGGTATGCGGCTCATCAACCCAGCCGCCGCGCGCATAGCTGCCGTAGAGGATGACTTTCAGGATACGCGCCGACTTCTTCCAATCGGACGTGGCGATGGAAGTCGCTTCGCTGAATTCCTCGAACAGGATACGGACCACGCGCTCCAGCTCGCGCTGCTTGGCGGGTGGAAGATGGTCGAGATCGGTGCGCATGGTCAGCCTCGGTTTCTGACAGGCGCGGACCGGATGGCAAGGCCAATCCGGTCCGCGCCGGGTTGCCAGACGATCATCCCCTGCCCCTTTGCTCCATCGCGGTTAGTTCGAGATCCAAATGCAGGATCGCGTCGGCGATATGCTGTTCGACCTGCGCCACCGTCAGGTCGAGCCGGGCAGCAATCTCATCGTAGGAGAGCGCCTCCAGCCGATGCAGACAGAAGACGGCGCGCGAGCGCGGATCCATCGTTGCCATCGCCCGCTCCAACCGCAACCGCAGGACATCGGGATCGGTCATTGCCTGTCTCCCCAAGCGGGAGAACCGGCGACGGACGGACCGCCGCCGGTCCATCCTTACGCGGCGATCCGCACGGGTTCGGGCGATGCCAATGCCGCTGTCAGGTCCGCGACCTTGGCGGCCTGCGCGACGCTCGGGACGCCGCCACGCTCCGTGTAGGCTGACGGCGGGAACGCCATCCAGCGCGGCACCCAACGCTCGACCTTGGTGCGCCCGTTCTCGCCGGTGAGACAGTCGCGGACGATGCCGCGCTTGACCTTGCCGGTCGCCTTGGCGTTGCCGGTCGCGACGGTGTTCCCCGCGACCTCGCCCAAGACTTCGCCCAACACCTCCTTGTCGCGGATCAGGTCGAGCAGCACGTCGTCCGCCTGCCAGACTTCGCCCATGTCGATGCCGAGCAAGCTGCCCAGCATCTCGATCAGCGGGCTGCCCGCTTCGAGCGTTTCGCCCATGACCATTGCCGCGATCTCGAACACGGCCGCATCCGGCAAGGCGATCAGCCGGGTCAGGACTGACGCCAGCTTCTGCTTGCCGTCGCAGCCGCCGGTCACGGTCGGGGTGTCGGCTTCGAACTCCAGCACCGCCAGCACCGCACGCCGCCGCTCGTCGAAGCGCGCTTCGCTTGGGGATGTCTCCACGCTCTCGGCAATCGCATCGCTGTGCGCGCGCTGCGGCTCGACCCGCACCGACCACAGACCCGATCCGGCAATGGCGTGGGCCACCATCACGCGCAGTGCCAGCGATGGCTGGGAAGCCAAGGTGGAACGCACGGCGGCGTGGCGATGCAGGTCGACATAATTGGCAAGCGGGGCGCTCACCTCGGGCCGCACCGGCTTTTCGGCCGGCTCCCCCTTCTCGGCGCGCCGCGCCTCCTTGGTAGTCAGATAGCCCTCGTGAACCGTGACAGCGCCCTGCGCGTCGAGCGCGATGAAGACCTTGCCGCCCTTGCGCTTGGGGGTGCGCTCATGCTCCCAGCTGTGGAAATAATCGCCCGGCTCCAGCACCACGACCTCGGCCCAACCCGCGTCGCGATAGCCGTCCGCCATCGCCGCGACCGCCGCTTCCTGATGCGTCCAGAACAAGCCGACATCCGCAAACCAGCGCTCCTCACCGAACAGGTCCGACACGATCTCGCCGGGATAGCTATCCAGATCGAACGCCGCCGCCGTCACCGGGATCGACGCCCCGCCGAACAGCCACGCCTTCAACTGCGAGCCGGTCGGACAATAAGCGGTCTTGTCATCGCGCAACGCCAGCCAGTCGCGCTGCTGCGCCTTGGAGGCGAGCGTCAGATGCCGCACAGTGGCCGCATCGATCTCGCCCGCCCGATAGAGCGAGCGGACGCGCGGCATGAGATTGCCGAGCGCAAGCGTCCGCTTCACTTGGCAGTCGGTCAGCCCGAATGTCTGTCCGATCTCCTCGGGCGTCCGCCCCTCGCGCACCAGCCGCGTGAAGCATTCCCACCGGCTGACTTCGTCGGGATCGAGCCGCGCGATATTCTCGATCAGCGAGGCTTCGAGCGCTGCCGCATCGTCCCCTGCGTCGATCACCGCGCAGGGCAAGGCCTCGCTCGTCCCACCCTCCTCCGCTACCGCCAGCGCCGCATGGAAGCGCCGCCGCCCGGCCACGATCTCGTAAGAGTCGGGACTGCCATTCTGCCGCACGATCAGCGGCACCAGCACGCCACGCGCCCGCACCGATGGCAGGATGTTGTCGATGTCGGGGGTCTTGCGGCCCGCTCGCATGTTCGAGGCCGAAACCGACAGCTGGGCCAGGTCGATATGCTTGAGTAACATGATCCTCACTCCTTCAAACACCGCAACCGGCGCCGGACTGGCGGGGTGGGCGGCAGGAGCGAACCGGCAATCCTGCCGAAGAAGGCGGGCCGCACCGCAGGCCGCAACGAAGTGGAGGACCTGGGCACAGCCCGGGTTGCGGCACGCCGCGGCGGGATTAGAGGCGAGCGACGCCCACCCTGCCAGACAGAAGCCGGAGGCAAACGCCGCCGCGCGACACGCGCGGCGTCCGCATCGCCGGCGCGTCAGCGCCTCAAGGCTCCGACAGGAGTCACACCCGGTGAACCCTCGAAATCCGGCGCCCGTCACGGCGGCGTGCGCGCGGGCCTGGGGGCCAGCCGCCGTCGTGCCCTCAAGCCGGATCGAGTGTGCCCACGCGGCGGACAATGACGCTGCGCACCCTGAGGGCTGCGCCAGCAGTCCCGCAGTGTGCGCTCCGCAAGCCGCGTTCCGCTTCCAGCGGCCCCGCCGCCCGTGCCTCGGGTCGTCACCGACCAGCCTATCGGCAGCCGAAGCGAAGCGGAGGACCCAAGGCGCAAAGCCTCAGGTTCGAAAGTCACCGCAAATGTCCGCTGCGACCCTCTAGGCTCCCTCGACGCAGTGCCAGGAGAAGGCGATCATTCCGACGGAGAGCGAAACCGACGCACCAGATGCAGGAGCATCCCATGGACCTTCCACCGCCCGACCGAATTCTCCGGATCAATGCCGTGCTCGAAAGAACCGGCCTCACGCGCTCCACTCTCTACCGCAAGATCGAGCGCGGCACATTCCCCCAGCAAATTAAACTGTCCGAACGCTGCGCGGGATGGCGGGAGTCCGCTGTCAACGCGTGGATGCGAAATCCCATGTTTTACAGCGTCGACGACTAGGCGCTGCTCATCAGAACCTGGAGGCCGCCTTGCGCCGCTCGTCGGTCAATCGCAACGCTACCGCGCTGCCGAACGTGGACGTTCATTCGCGGTGCGCCCTTACTCCTGCTATCGGAAGGTTGTCCGTCGTTCCCGTGGCCGGCAGCCCTCTCCGCAGCCACATGCCCATGGCAACGACCAACGTTTGTCCACCAGTCAGAAGCAAGGTAATCGCCACAATCTCGCTGTATGTGGCCGGTGCTCAGGTAGCATTGTTGCGAATTGCCACACCGTACGCCTCACCAATCGTGATATTCCCAGGATGCATCAGGATGGTTTCGCCATGCTGTTCGGCTATCGCCGCGCCATATGGATCAATGTCCGGGACCGGCGGGCGGATATCCAGCAGATCAAAGGCGGTCGAGGCGAAAACGTTGTTCGGGCCCCGCTCCAACGTCACCCGCAAGGCGAAGGAGAAGCTCGTGGCCGCAAACCCGACCGTGTTGAAATAGAGAACTGTGACACTCTGCAGGTCGTCCGCCCCTTCGATCAGCCCGACCTCGAGCCGTGCGATCGGGGCCGGGTTGAAGATCATGTCGACGGTCATTTGCGCGGCGCACACGGCGCTCACATCGTCGAGCGTGAAAGGCTGCGGCTCGGGCAGACCGGCTTGGCCAAGGCCGCGCTTCCAGCCTTCGAGGAAGGAAAGGATTTTCGGCAAATCCTCAGAATCGGGGCCCGTCAGCGCATCAGGCGCCACCTTCAGCGGTGGTGCGAAATGGCCGCCAAAGGTCAGGCCGATAGTTCCGTGCCCGCTAGAAAGGTGGACCAGTGCGCGGAGCAGAAGCAACCAATCGTCTAGGCCATGACGCCCTCCACCGATAATATCCACGGTCTGGAACTCGAGGCGGTCGGGTTTAAACAGCACCGTGATTAAAGGGTGGCGGATCACCATCAGAGGCCCGCCTTCGATCGGGGGTGGGGCAAAGGCCTCACAGTGAAACAATGCCGCTGGCGCGAGCGGCCCGTTGCGGACCACGATGTCGCACGGGCCGACCGGCGGCAATTGGAAATGTATCTCCTTGGCGCCGTCGAACAGCGGGCCGCGGTAGGGCATGGGAATCCCGAACCGCATGTCCTGGGCCTCGATTCGGAGCGGACTCAGTGGCGTCAGGCCGCACAAGACCCTCGTCAGATGGTCCACGCTTTCGACCCGGAAGATGGCCTGGCCGAGAACCTCGCCGCCCTCGACATATCCGAGCCGCGCCAGTTGCTCGCGCTTGGCATCAACATAACCGCCCATGTCGCTGGGGCACAAAGCTTCGAGCGCCGTCTTGAGCCCTGAGGGGCTTGGGTCAAACCGTATGGCGCCATGGTAGCGAAAAGCGATTTCGCGCTTGTTGACGTCTCGCCGGCCGCGGGAGTCCTCGAGGCGGAGCCGCCGCAGCACGCGCGCGAGTTCGTCGCCGATCAGATGGATCAGGAAGCCGTCCTGCTCTGTGCCATCTCGGCCCAACGTGAACACAATCACCGCCGACGGTCCTGGCTCCTTTGCAAGCCGTTCGACCGCCGACAGGCGCGCCTTCACCTGGCCACGGGAGTCGTTGGCGGTGCATTTGAGTTGGATGAAGCAGCTGCGGGCCGAGCGATCGTCCAGACGGGCCGTCGTGTTCGTCTCCATCGGCAGCTCGACCCGGAAATCCCAGCCGGTGCGGTCGCGATCCGACTTGCTACAGAACAATTTGGCCTGAGCGCATAGCTTGCGAAACAAGGCTTCTCCGGTCTCGCCCAGTTCATCGGAGCTCAGGGAGTCGGTCATGCTTCATCGTCCGAATGGGCGAGGGGTGCGAAGAGATTGGCCAGTTCCACGTCGTCGAACTGGTCATCATCGTTCTCATCGTCGCTGCCGGTGAAGGAAGCGGCGCTCGGTGTTGCCTCGGTCTCGCGGACTTCGTCGAGCCGGCACAGGATCGCGGCTTCAGCTGCGTCGATCATGGCTTCCGACGCGCCGACGCGCCGGCCGAGCTTCTTCACGCGATCGCTCCAATCCTCGAGCGTGGACTCGGAATCGATGTGCCCGAGATTGTCCGGCAGGTCGGCGATCATCGACATGATCGCCTCGTCGATTGCGCTAAACAGCGTGGCCGGCAATTTCGCCTGTAGCGGTTCGGCCGCCGACAGGACACGATCAATATCGTCCGGGTCGGGACTGTTGGTGATGAGGGCGGCGAGCGAATTTTCCAAGGCGTCGGTCAACGTCTTCATGTTTCGCTTCCCGCGCAGCCTGGACAGCAAGAGCGGAAGTTTGCGTCCGTCACTCCACGAGCGGAAAGCCTTGGTGCTGGCGATGGTCTCGGCGCCGCGCAGGAAGATCTGATTCCCACTGGCACGCCACCATTCGAGCAGGAGCTCGATACGATCCACATAAGCGAGTTCGTACAAGCGCAAGGAGCTGCGGTCGTGTCGCTGCCGCTTCCAGATATCCCGCGCAAGGGCCGGGCCACACAGCCCGGTGAAGCTTCCGGCGAATGCGGCCGCTTCCGCCGTGGAGCGATTTTTCTGCGTCTTGAAATGATCCTGGAGATGGCTTGCAGCCTGAAAGGTGGGGACACCGGCCGCGATCGCGATCAGAAGTGGGACGTCGTTGAGATAGCGCGCCAGATAGTCGCGGACGGATGGGTTGACATAGTTGATCGTGCCGTTCGCGATAGCCACGAAACTGCCCTCGAGCGTGCGCAAGGCATCCTCGAAATCCTTGGGCCCCGATGCGATTCCGTACCTGCAGCAGAGGACGGGATGGATGCCCGCGAAGACCTCCTGCACGTCGTCGATTTCGGCGCCAAATTCTGAGCACAGGAACATCGCGATCAAAAGATGCTGGCAGCGGCGTGGAATATGGGTGCGGAATGCCTTGTCCCAGATCCGCTCCGGATGATCGAGTATCTCGATAAACTCTGCCGGATAGTCCTCGCTCGCAATGGTATCGAGTCGATCGGGCTCGGTCATCCACTCGATGATGCGCGGATTATAATGGATATGGTCGACGATCGTCTTGATCGCCCCGGCCTCGATCAGCGCGGCGATATGCGCTTCCGGCACGCCCATCACGATGAGATGGTTGTAGAGAATGCGCGCCCGGATACGGCGCGTATAGATGCCGACGTCGAGCAGGTAGCGCGAAACGTTGAGCTTGGTGTCGGACAAAGCCTCGGACAGGAGCTTGGCCTGTTCGTAGATATAGGCGCGCGTGGTGAGCACGAAGCGCGCTGTCGGCGTGCGCCGAACCCGGCTGATGAAGCGCGCCAAATCGGAATCCTGGTTGGACAGAGCGCGCTCGTCGAGCGCGATCCGGCCGAGGAAATCATCGAACAGGAAAATCTGGCGGCGGGAATCGTCGATCTGCGCGAAACCCTCTTCCAGGCTGCGGATCACGACCAGCTCCCAATGATCGCCGAGATAGGCATAGCACAACATCTCGGAGAGAGTGGTCTTGCCGACGCCCGGCGGGCCCGAGATAATCAGGACGCGCTGCTTCTCCAGAATGTCGCGCCCTGACTTAAAGCTCGGATTTTCGGCATAGACCTTGAGTTTGGCGCGAATATCTTGCTCGGTGAGCTTGGTGAAATTGTGGGTAGCGGCATGCAACACGCGCTCGAGGACAGCTGTGCTCGAGAGCCACAATTTGATGTGGGCCTTTTCGATCTCGGGATAGGTCCGAAGAAGGTGCTTGAGGTCGCCTTCTCCGAAAATGTCGCCGGTCGAACGAAGGCTCGTGCCGATGATCGCGGCCAGTGCATCCTTGTTGCCCGGCGAAAGCGGCCGGGACGTCGCGAGCAGATAGCGCTCGGGGAAGAGCGCATCGATCGCCCTTCGCTCCCGGGTCATGGTCCGGGCAAGCGACGTAAAGTCCGACAGCCGATAATGTTTGGCCTGCAGGATCGTGGTGCCGCCGCCCGCGTGGCGACCGTCCATTCCCCCATCTGGTCCCGGGCCGAACGCCTCGAACCGCACAGATAGGTGGCGACCGATTAGATCGCGCGTCAAATCTTCGAAGTCGGCAGGCGACAGCGCGTCGAAACTGTAGCTCAAACAGCGGGCCCTTCCCGTATCTCAGCATGCAGAATCCTGAGATGGATGCTCAATAAGCCTACAGGCATCGAGCGGGAGCTAACTGGATACAAATGTGATGCACCTCGCTGTTCAAGTTGACGCCTTTGAGGCTGCCGTGCCGATGCACAGTTTTGCATTCAGCGCGCGCTAGGGTCGACCAGATCGCCCGGTTTTCAGCGGCTCTCTTAGGGTTCGACATCAATGTTCCTTGTCGCGCGGCGGAAGCGGATCGGGGCGGCCGATCGTGTCCTTGCTGCGGATCTTGCCGTCGCGCCCCTTGATCGCTAGGTCGCCGCCGCCCGAATTGAGCAGATGCTGTTTGGCGGAGGCGGTTGCCGCGGCCTGAGTGTCGTGGACAAACCCGCGCTCGGCGCCATTGCGCTTGTCGATCCATTTATGATCGCTGGCCCGGCGGAACACCGTCCGATCATTGTCGGCCATGGTCACTCTCCCCAATTGTCGATGTCGATGTCGGATTCGACGACGGCGGTCTCGACGAACGCGCCGAGTTGGTCGCGCAGCTGGTTGTAGACATCGTCGCGCTCGTCGATGCCGCTTAGTGACAGGACGAACACCGCGTCGAGCGGCGGCACCTGGTCCGCGCTGGTAAAGCCATAGACATAATGGTCGCGGGTATAGATGCGCGCGTAGATCCGCAGCGTGTCGCCATCGACCCGGTGGCCGCGGCTCGAAAAGTCCTTGGCGTGGTTGCGCACCGTGCACCATTTATGGTCGACCGCCCGAGCGATTGTTTCGGGCACCTTGTCAGTGTCCATCGAGCCAAGCAGGTTCGAAAAGCCTCCGCCCCTAGGATACTGTACCGCGGTGTTGAGCCGCGCACTGAAATAATTGGGCCCTGCGAACTCGTCGACCATCGGGTGGGGGTTTAGGATTGCGGTCAGCCGTCCCTTGCCGCGCAGCCGGCCCTCCTTGAGTAAGGCCGGCGGGATCGGCAATTCCCAATAATAGGAGGCCCGGTCCCTCAGCGACGCCTTCCACTGGAGCGTGACCGTGCCCGGACGGCACTCCCAAGGCAGATAAGCGGCGTCAGGCGTGCCGAATCCTTTGCCCACGTCGAACCCGTCGCCATCGGCATTGTGGATGAGCAGGGCGCGTACCAGATCAGGGTCGGGCTCGCGGAGGCGATCCATCGTGTGGGCGGCGAGCGGTGAGGCGAGTGCGGTCGCGAAACTCGAGCCCGAGATGACCGCGCCGCCCAGCGCCCTGACATGCGAGAAATGCGAGATGTCGGGCTTGAGCATGCCGCACGGACCCGGCCCGGCAAGGCTGACGGTGCAGTTCGCACCTGGCTTGCCGTTTTCGTCATGCAGGCGCCCCCCGACGGTCAGCGCGGCTTCGCAGTCGGCAGGGCGCTTGGCGCTAGCGGCTGGCACGTTACCGATCGAATTGACCAGCAGTACGCCGTGCTTGCGGGCCAGCACGGCCAGCGCGTGTCCGAGATAGCTAACTGCGTCGGCATCGCAGGCCCAGTCTTGGTTGAATGACAGGTTCCAGACCTTGGTCTCGGGATGCGCCGTCATCACCGCGTCGAGATATTCAACCAACTCTTCCTGGTCGGGGCTGGGATGCCCGCGCTTGGCGATCGCCGGCACCGTGCCCACCCGGCAATGCAGCGGCGGCAAGACAAGATTGTTGTTCCACTCGTGGCCCTGGACGACCAGCGAGGTTACGCGGTTGCCGTGCATCACTTCGGCCGCTGCGCCATGCACCAGGGGCGGCGCGCGCCAGGCTTCGGCAGGGTAATAAGATGAGGCGTTAAGACCGCCATCGACTATGCCGACAATCGGAAGGCCGGACAATTTGGTGGGGAGGGGGCGGTCCGGCTCGCGCCCCTCCCCGGGGTCGGCAACCGTGACGGGGAGGACTGGGTCGAGACGCATCACCGCGCCCGAGGCGGCAAGGCGATGCAAAGCCTCGGGGCTTTCGACGATCACGGTCGTGTGCGCTCGATGGTACAGGCGATAATCGCGCATCGCGCGGCCGAGGCGGTCGGTCCCGCTGATCGCGCGCACCGTGCGAGCGAGCGCCGTTTCGCCCGCACTCTCGGCGGCATCGGCGAGATCGAGCACCAGCTGTCGAGACGGGGGCAGAATCGTGCCCTCGCGAAGACCGGCGAACGCCTGCAATAGATGCTCGACCGCGCCCCGATCCCGGAGCGGCATCAGCGACACGAAAAAGGCGCGCCCGGCCGCCCGGTGCGGCGCCTGCGCCCACAGCGCCTCGATAGAGCGGTTGCACAGCGCATCGGCCTCGGTGAAGAAGCGCACCGCCTCGACCCGCGAGATATCGACCTGATCGCGCACTGTTCCGAAGTTGGCGACCAAAGCGGCGAAGCGCGCGATCGCCGACGCTTCCATCTCGACCAGGTAGCCCTGCGCATACGGCGCCACAAGCCGTGCTCCATAAGCGGACTGGAACAGGTCGCCCGGTGTCCAAGTGGGGGCAAGCGAATCCTCGAACATCGAGGCATAAGCCACGGCGTGGCCGCCGAAGCGCGGCTGCTCGGCAATGCCATTGGCCATCGCCAGTAACTCGCCGGACAGTTTAGCGCGCTGGCGTTCGAGCCGGTCGGTCTTGATGCCGGCAAGAGACTTGCCGCGGCCGGTGATCGATTCCGGCCGCGGCTCCTTGATGAAGCGGAGAACCGGATTGAGCAGAGGGCGCCGGTCGTCAGCCATCGTCGCCGCCCTTCGTCTCGTCGCCACCCTTCAGGTAACGGTGGACCATCTGCCGGCTGACCCCGAGGGTCCTGGCGATATCGGTCTGCGGCATGTCGAGCTTGTCGAGCAGCAATTGCGCCAGCAGCTTCTTCTCGTCGGCGGTGAGCGGGCGATTGTCCGGAAGCTTAGGCACGCCATTGGCACTTGAAGCGATAGCGAGCAGGATATGCGGCAGGCTCAGTTCCTGGCCGCCGATCACCGCGCGGCGCCGGGCGGCGTGCGCGAAATTCTCGATATCAGCGCCGGTCATCGCGTCGGTGAGGCGCGCGAGCATCGTGCTGGCGTCGCCATCCTCGCCGTCCTGATAGAGGAAATGCTTCCACATCGCCGTGCGAACCTGGGCGTTGGGGACGAGAAGCTCGGCCTTGTAGGGGAAGCGCCGCCAGATCGCCGGATCGAGCAGATGCGGATGGTTGGTCGCCCCGATCACGATCACTTCATCATCCAGCGAATCAAGGCCTTGCAGCACGGTGTTCACCACGCGCTTGAGCTCGCCCAGTTCGTGTCGGTCGTCGCGCAACTTGGCGATCGCGTCCATCTCGTCGAGAAACAGTACTGCCTGCTTGGTCGGGATGAAGTCGAACATGCCTCGAATGTTCTTCGAGGTTTCGCCGAGCCGAGAGGAGATCACAGAGTCCAGGCGCACGACATAAAAGGGCCGGCCGAGCCGCGCGGCTATATGGCCCGCTAGCAGCGACTTACCGGTGCCCGGCGGTCCGTAAAGCAGGATACCGAGCCGGGCGGAAATGCCGTTCTGGGCGAGCAGCTTGATATTATCGGCGTCCTCGACGAATTGCTCGATGACTTGGCCGGCATCGGCGTTGAGGAACAGAGGCGAGGTCGGCCACGAGGCTTCCTCAACTAGGGGTAGGCGCGAGCCCGCATCGCGAGGGATTGCCTCGACATAGCCCGACGCCTGGAGTGGCACGCCGCGCTTGCGCATCATCGATTCAAGCGCCTTGGCGGTATCGGCGTCGCCCACTCCAGCGAGATCGCGCGCGAGACGGCCACCGATTCGGCGCACAATGGTGTAATCGGCACCTAGCGCCGCTTCGAAAAGCTTGAGGATTAGGGAGTTGTCAACTTCCATGGTCGCGGATGTAACGCTACATGGCGCTATGTGTCAACCGATAACAAAAAAGTGTAAACTTATATTTCCCGCCGTCACCGATCTGGCGCCGCTCAGCTGACTAGCACAGCCGCGCGCGAGACACAGCGTTATCCGCACATCCGATCAAAATTGTCGCCCGACAGGATCCATCTTGCGAAGCCCTGCGACGCCCGGCTGTTTAGCTCGCGACGAAGCGAGAAAAACGAGGCGTAGCCGAACAGCGTAACTCACCGGGTGGTCCAGAAGGTGGACCACCCCTCGCAGCTTACATATTTCCATTTATTTGCAGCCCCTTGCTGGGGCTGATGGTGCGGTCGAGAAGACTCGAACTTCCACGGCCTTTCGGCCACAACGACCTCAACGTTGCGCGTCTACCAGTTCCGCCACGACCGCACATCGGGATATTCCCCGGCGGGCCGGGGCTGGTGAGGCGGTGCCCCTAGCAGGGGTTTTTGCGGCCCGCAAACCCCAAATCGTCAGTCGTTGTTTGTCCGCGGGCTTCGGAGGATCGAACTAACCGTCCTAATTGCCCGCGAAGGTGACATTCACCTTGGCCGAGGCCGCGGGCACGTCCACCGCAGCACCGTCAAAATTGGCCGATGCACCGGGCGCCAGCTTCGGCACCGGCCGCGTAATCGTCCAGTGATAGACGGTCCTGCCCTGGGCGTCCTTCAGCTCGGCACGAATATCGGGCACCGGCTGCTCGACATTGGTCGGGTTCCAGATCCGGCCGGAGACTGCGAACAGCTGGCTTCCGCCGGCGATCATCCGCCAATCGGGTTCGCGCGTAATCGCGATACCGAGCGGTACGCGTCGCTCTCCCAACCCAAGTCGGGAAGCCATTTGCTGCGGGCCCATCAGCACGGCTGCGGCGATCGCGCCCAAAATCACGGCCAGGATCACGAGACCCAGTAACAGCCACGGCCCGCGTCGGCGGCGCGGCGATATTTGCTTGGCCGCCCCGCTATCCGTCTCCGCGGCGCGGGGGCCGGCCATCGGGGTGGCAGCGAGAATCGGCGAAACCGGCGGCGGCGTGAGCGGCGGCGGCGCGGCTGGCGCACTGTTGCCTGGCTCGAACCAGCTGGTTTCGCATGCGCGACAGCGAATCTTCCGGCCGTTGGGACCGATCGCATCGTCGGAGACTTGGTAGGTAGCGCCGCAATTGGGGCAGGAAAGCTGCATGGCTTATGCTAATCACGGCGGATGCACGGCTGCAAGCATCGCGTGGCCGTCTAAATGCTTTACGTGCCTCGTTTTACCGTGCCATGCGGTCGTCGGCAGGCTTTTTCGGGAGGGGCGCGCGCACGACGATGGCCGGCATCGTCCATTTCGACAATGTCGGGCTGCGCTATGGCACGGGCGCCGAGACGCTTGCGGGCCTGAGCTTCACGCTCGCGCCCGGCTCGTTTCATTTTCTCACCGGCGCGTCGGGCGCGGGAAAGACCTCGCTGATCAACCTGATCACGCTCGCGCAGCGCCCGAGCCGGGGCATTGTCAGCCTGTTCGGTGAGGATACGGCCGGATTGCCACGCAAGCAGCTGCCCGCGCTCCGCCGGCGGATCGGCGTGGTCTATCAGGATTTCCGGCTGATTCCGCAGCTCTCCGCTTTCGACAATGTCGCGCTTCCCTTGCGCATATGCGGCATGGCCGAACGCGACATCGGCCTGCGCGTCGAGGAATTGCTCGACTGGGTCGGCCTCGCGCCGCGCGCCTCGGCCAAGCCCGCGACCTTGTCCGGCGGCGAGCAGCAGCGCGTCGCGATCGCGCGCGCGGTCATCACGCATCCCGAGCTGATCGTGGCCGACGAACCCACCGGCAACGTTGACCCCGACATGGCGGCGCGCCTGCTCCACCTGCTCGAAGTGATGAACGGTCAGGGCACGACCGTGCTGATCGCGACGCACGACGTGCACCTGCTGCGGCAAATGCCGGGCGCGAACATCTTGCGACTCGCCAAGGGCCGGATCGACGACCCGACCGGCTCGCTGCGCTTCCCACCACGCGAGCCGGTATCATGACGCCGCGCCTCGCCTTGCTTGCGCTCCAGCGCCAGCGGCCAGGCACGTTCGCCGTACTGATGGCGGCGACCTGTCTCCTGATGCTGCTGGCCGCCGCGCTTGCGCTCGCCTTGCGCGGTGCGGCGCATCAGGTGTCGAACGCCACCGCGACGCGGCTGCTGGTGCAGGTGGTGGACGCGAACCCCGACCGGCGCGACGCGACCGCGGACGAAGTGATGGCGCGCCTGGATCGGATTCACAGCGTCGGTTCGGCGCATCGTGTGCCGATGGAGCAGGCACAGGCGCTGATCGCGCCCTATATGGATGGGGTGCAAACATCCGATCTGCCTTTGCCCGTTCTGATCGAGCTTGATGGGGGCGACCGCGCCCGGCTGGCACGCAGCTTCCACGATTTGCCCTATGTGCAGGTGACGGCGGCCGGGGCTGAACTCGGCCCGCTGGTCCGGCTGATTGATGCCTTGCGGGGCGTCTCGCTGGGTATCGCGCTCACCGCGGCTGCGGCGACCGGCCTGATCGCGATGCTGGCGGCGCGCGCGGCGCTGGCGCGCGAGGGGGCGACGCTCAACATCCTCCATGCGCTCGGCGCGACCGATCGCCAGATCTCCTATCTCGTCACCGGCAAGATCGCGCGCGATGCGGCGATCGGCGCCGCAACCGGGCTCGGTGCAGCCTTGCTCATCATTCTCTCCATCGCCTCGCGCATCGCCGCGGTCGGGGCGGGCGTGAGCCCGGCTTTGACCGCCAGCGCCTGGGTGATCCTGCTGTTGCTGCCCGTGGCTCTGGTCGGCCTTGCAGCGCTGGCCGCGCAAGGCGCGTTGTTGCTCGCCTTGAGGGACGCGCCATGATCCGGCGCACTCTCAGCCTGCTCCTGATCCTTTGGGGATTGGGCTTTGCCTGGTTCGCGATCGACCTGCCGCAGCCAGCCGGCGACGAGAATACCGATGCAATCGTCGTGCTGACCGGGGGCCCCGGACGCATCCAGCGCGGGCTCGCAATGCTCAAGGCCGGGCATGCCCGGCGGATGCTCGTCTCGGGCGTCGATCGGCGCGTCCGCCCGACCGATCTGGAAAACGCCTTCCACGCCGGCCCTGCCTTGCTCGCGCGCGTCGACCTGGGCCGCTCGGCGGTCGACACGCGCTCCAACGCGCTCGAGACGCGGCGCTGGATTGCCGACCATCACTACAAATCGATCCGGCTGGTCACGACCGACTGGCACATGCGCCGCGCGCGGTTCGAATTACGCCAGGTGCTCGGCGAGCTCACCGTTGTGCCCGATGCGGTGAAAAGCGAGCCCGACTTGATGGACCTGCTGCGCGAATATCACAAATTTCTGTTCCGACGGATCGTGGCGTTGGTGGGGCGTTAGTTTGTGAGTGCGCTTCGGCATCCGCCGAAGCTTGCCGCACCGGCCCGCACCCCCACCCGGCCTCCCACAGAATAACCTGTTGGGAGGCCGGGTGGGGGTGCTGGCCGGTGCGGCTATCCGCGTTAGCGGACCAAACTATTCGTGCGTACGACCGAAATCAGCCCGCTCGTCGTCCTGGCCCTGTTCGATGATCGACCGGCGGATTGCGCGCGTCTTCGTGAACAGGTTGAACAACGTATCGCCGTCGCCCCAGCGGATCGCGCGCTGGAGCGCGGTCACGTCCTCCGTCAGCCGCTGCAGGATTTCCAGCACGGCTTCCTTGTTGTTGAGGAAGACATCGCGCCACATCGTCGGATCCGACGCGGCGATGCGCGTGAAATCGCGGAAGCCGCCGGCCGAATATTTGATCACCTCACCCTGTGTTACGTCCTCGAGATCGGATGCGGTGCCGACGATCGAATAGGCGATCAGATGCGGCACATGGCTGGTCACCGCCAGCACGAGGTCATGGTGGCGCGCGGTCATGATCTCGACCTGCGAGCCGAGCTTCTCCCAGAAGGCCCTGACCCGCTCGACCGCCTGTTCGGGCGCATCCTCCTCGGGCGTGAGGATGCACCAGCGGCCGTGGAACAAGGTCGCGAAGCCCGCATCGGGACCGCTATGCTCGGTCCCCGCCACCGGGTGGCCCGGTATGATGAGTGCCGTGGGAAGCGCCGCGCGCATTGCCTCCAGCACGCTCAGCTTCGCGCCACCGACATCGCTCACGATCGCTTCGGCGGGCAAATCGTCCGCGATCGATTCCGCCGCCTTGCCGATCGCGCCGACCGGCACGCACAGCATGACCAGATCCGCGTCGATCACCGACGCCCCGGGCGTATCGGTCACATCGTCGGCGATATTGAGCTCGACCACGCGCGCACGCACCGCCGGATCGGCATCATAAGCCGTCAGATGCACGGTCGGCATATGCTGGCGAACGCCACGCAGGACCGACGAGCCGATCAGACCCAGGCCGATGACGGTGACGCGCGAGAAAGGCAGCATCAGGCGGCTAGCTCCACCATTTCGCGCAGGCCCGCCGCCACCGCCTTGATCTCGTCCTCAGTGCCGATCGTGATGCGCAGCCCATGCGCGAGCCCCTGATTGGGCAGCCAGCGCGTGATGTAGCCCCGGTCCATCAGCCCCTTATACGCGCTTTCCGCGGTCAGTTTGCCCTCAAACAGCACGAGCACGAAATTGGCCTTGCTCGGCACCGCGCGCAGGCCGGCATTGCCCATCGCGGCGATCTCGCCTTCAAACCATGTCCGCCACTTGAGATTATGGTCATGGCTCGCCTGGACGAAATCGTCCGCGCCGAGCGCCGCGATCGCGGCCTCCTGCCCTGCGGTCGAGACGTTGAACGGCGCGCGGATCTTGTACATCGCCTGGATCACGCGCGCCGGCCCGTAGGCCCAGCCGATCCGCTCGGCGGCGAGGCCGTGGATCTTGGAAAAGGTACGCGTGACGAGCACGTTGGGCTCGGTCCGCGCCAGATCGAACGCGCCGTCATCGTCGGCCGGCTCAAGATATTCGCTATAGGCCTGGTCGACCACCAGCAGGCAATCCTTCGGCAGCCCCGCATGCAGGCGCTTGAGCTCGCTGCGCGACGTATAGGTGCCGGTGGGGTTGTTGGGATTGGCGATGAACAGCAGGCGCGTCTTCGGCGTCACGCGTGCGAGCAAGGCATCGACGTCGGTCGCATAATCCCTGTCGTCCGCTTCGATCGGCTCGGCGCCGACGCGACGCGCGGCAATCGGATAGACCGAGAAACCGTAGCGCACATAAAGCACCTCGTCCCCCTGCCCCGCGAACCCTCCGCAGGCGAGATGCAATACGTCGTCCGATCCGGTGCCGTGAATGATGCGGTCGGCCTCGATCCCGTGCTTGGCGGCAATCGCCTCGCGCAGCGCCGCTGCGCCGGCATCGGGATAGCGGTCGAGCGTCTTCACCGCGGCGAGGAACGCCTCGCGCGCCTGCGGGCTGGTGCCGAGCGGATTTTCATTGGACGAGAGCTTGTGGACCTTGCGGCCGTCATCCGTGGTGGAGCGGCCAGGCACATAAGGCGAAATCGCCTCGATCCAGGGCTTGGGCATGAGTTCGGTCATGGCTGGCGCTTTACGGTGCGGGTAGGTGGTCGGCAATGGTCGAGGCTGGGCCCTGGATCGCGTCGCTGCGCTCGCAATGACGATGTATTTGGAATGCCGCCATTGCGAGCCGCGCAGCAGCGCGGCAATCCAGCCCCCTACCTCCACGCGCCCCGCCATTGACAATAAGCGCACGCGAACCGTAGCCCGCCCGCCAATGTCCGACGATCAACGCTTCGGCCTTGCGCGCCAAGTCACGCTTCCCGGGCCGCTACGGCTCGACGGGGGCGGCCTGCTCGCGCAGATCGAGATTGCCTACGAGACATATGGCACGCTCAATGCGGACAAATCCAACGCGATCCTGATCTGCCACGCGCTGACGGGCGACCAGCATGTCGCCTCCGCGCATCCCATCACCGGCAAGCCCGGCTGGTGGACGCGTATGGTCGGCGCCGGCAAGCCGATCGATCCCGCCCGCCACTTCGTGTTGTGCGTCAACGTGCTGGGGTCCTGCATGGGCTCCTCGGGTCCGGCAACGATCGATCCGGCCACGGGCAAGCCTTACGCGATGGCCTTTCCAGTGATCACCGTGCGCGACATGGTGCGCGTCCAGGCGCTCCTGCTCGATCATCTCGGTATTCCCGCGCTCGCCGCCGCGGTCGGCGGATCGATGGGGGGCATGCAGGCGCTCGAATGGGCGGCGACCTATCCCGAACGCGTTCGCTCAGCGATCGTCATCGCGTCGGCCGCGCGTCATTCGGCGCAGAATATCGCGTTCCACGAGGTCGGCCGTCAGGCGATCATGGCCGACCCCCGCTGGCGCAATGGCGACTATTACGAGGCCGGCGATCCGCCCGCTGCGGGCCTCGCAGTCGCGCGCATGGCGGCGCACATCACCTATCTGTCCGAGGCAGGGCTACACGAGAAGTTCGGGCGCAAGCTGCAGGACCGGGGTGAAAAGGGCTTCGGCTTCGACGCCGATTTTCAGGTCGAATCCTATCTGCGCCATCAGGGGATCAGTTTCGTCGATCGCTTCGACGCCAATTCCTACCTCTACATCACGCGCGCGCTCGATTATTTCGACCTGGCCGAGGAGCATGGCGGCCTGCTCGCCAACGCCTTTCGCGGCAGCAAGGCACGCTTCTGTCTGGTGAGCTTCGACACCGATTGGCTCTACCCGACCGCGGAATCGCGCACGATCGTGCACGCGCTCAACGCGGCGGGCGCGGCGGCGAGTTTCGTCGAGCTTTCCTCGCCCTTCGGTCATGACGCCTTCCTCCTCGAAGTGCCCGAATTGTTCGCGGTGGTGGACGGCTTCCTCAAGGCGGGCGAAGCATGAGCGATATCATTCTCTCCGACGACAAGGCTTTGCTCGACGTGCCGCGCATCCACCGTTGGCTCGCTTCCAGCTACTGGTCGCCCGACATTTCCCGGGCGCTGGTGGATCGCGCCATTGCCGGATCGCACTGCCTCGGCGCCTATCGTGACGGCGCCCAGATCGGCTTCGCGCGGATGATCACTGATCACGCGACCTTCGCCTGGCTGGCCGATGTCTGGGTGGACGAGCCGGCGCGCGGACAGGGTCTCGGCAAGCGCATGGTCACCTGGTTCCTGGAGCATCCGCGCTTTCAGGGCATCAGGCGCTTCGCGTTGGTCACGCGCGACGCGCATGAGATCTATGCGGCTGAAGGCTATCATGCGCTGATCCGGCCCGATCGGTACATGGAGCGGCTGGCGCCAGGTTTCGCCGATCTGCTGAAGGCGCAGGGATGAGCCTGCGCCCCGACCTCGCGATCATCGCGCGCCACGTCGACCGCGGCGCGCGCGTGCTCGATATTGGCTGCGGCGACGGCGAGTTGATGGCGGAACTCCGCGATCACGCCGGGGTCGATGCGCGCGGGCTCGAGATCGATGTCGCCAACGTAAGCCTCGCCGTCGCGCGCGGCCTGTCGGTGGTCCAGGGCGATGCCGACCAGGATCTGGTCTATTATCCCGACCGCGCCTTCGACTATGCCATCCTCAGCCAGACGCTCCAGACCGCGCGCGCGCCGGACAAGGTGCTGACCGAATTGCTGCGGATCGGCGACCGGGCGTTCGTGTCCTTCCCCAATTTCGCCTATTGGAAAGTACGTTGGGGCCTGTTCTGGGGCGGACGCATGCCGGTGACGCCGGCATTGCCCGTGTCCTGGTACGAGACCGAAAATATCCACCAGCTTACCATCGACGACTTCCGCGCCTTCGTCGCCGAGCGTGGGGTCGTCGTCGAGGAAGCCTGGTTCCTCACCGGCAACCGCCGCATCTCAAGCGCCGCCGCCAATCTTCGCGCCGAGCATGCGGTGTTTTTGCTGAGGCGGTAGCCGCTTTTCCTAGCCCTCTCCCGCTTTCGCGGGAGAGGGCTTTAAAGTCAGCCTCTGAGCTTCGCCCCCGCCTTGGTCGCCGCCGCGACGATCTTGTCGGAAATCGCCTTGAGATCGGTATCAGTGAAGCTCTTCTCCGCCGGCTGAAGCGTCACTTCAACCGCCAGGCTTTTCTCGTCCTCGGCCAGGCCGGTTCCGGTGAAGACGTCGAACAAGGCGACATCGACGATCGCATCCTTGTCCGCGCCGCGCACCGCACGCAGCAACGCATCCGCCGTCGCATCGCGTTTCACGACGAAGGCGAAGTCGCGCGTTACGGGCTGAAGCGCGGGCGGCGCATAGGCCGTGCGCATCCGGCCGCTCTCCCGCCGGGCGGGAATCGCATCGAGATAGATTTCCGCCGCGACCGCCGGGCCATCCAGCCCGAACGCTTTGAGTGTCGCCGGATGGAGTTCGCCGAATTCGGCCAATATGGTCTTGGGTCCGAGCCGAAGCGAACCCGAGCGCCCGGGATGCCAGTTGGGGGACGCGGCCTCCATTACCTGCAAGCGATCGACCGGCGCGCCCGCCGCGGCCAGCAGCGCGACCGCCTCGGCCTTGGCATCATAGGCATCGATCTGGCCCTTGCCCGCGCGCCAGTCGCGCGTGCCCTCGCCCGCCAGCACCAGGCCAAGCGTCGGGCGTTCGCCTTCGGCGAGGTAGCGACGGCCGACTTCGAACAGGCGGATCGCGCTCGCGCCGCGGTCAGCGTTACGCCGCGCGGCCGAAAGCAGGCCCGGCAGCAGCGAGGGACGCATCGCCTTCAAATCCTCGCTGATCGGATTGGCCAGAATCCAGGCCGCGCCGCCGAAGCGGTTGGCCTCAACCTCTGGCAGGAAGCTCCACGTCACCGCTTCGTCCAGACCACGCGCCGCAGCCGTACGGCGGATCACGCGCTCGATCCTCTGATCGGGCGTGGCAGTCGGGCGCGCGACACCGTCCGGCCGCGGCAAGGCCACGGCCGGGACGTTGTCGATCCCCTCGATCCGCACGATCTCCTCGACGATGTCGGCCACGCCTTCGACGTCGCGGCGCCAGCTCGGCACCCGGATCGTCCAGGCGCCATCGACGCCGAAACCAAGGCTACTCAATATCTCGCGCTGACGCTCCGGCGCGACCTCGAGCCCGCCCAGCCGCTCCGCCGCCTGCGGGTCATATTTGAAGGTGGGATGGCCGAGCGGTGGCTGCCCCGCCTCGATCATATCGGTCGGCTTTCCGCCGCAAATCTCGACGACGAGCTGGGTCGCGATGGCGAGCCCGTCGCTCAGGAATGCCGGATCGACCCCGCGCTCGAAACGCTGGCGCGCGTCGCTGGTCAGGCCGAGCTTCTGCCCGGTGCGCGCGATCGTCGCGGGGGTGAAGTATGCGCACTCGATCAGCACGTCGGTCGTGCTGTCGGTCACGCCCGAAGCCTCACCACCCATGATCCCGCCGATATCGTGAACATGCACGTCGTCCGCGATCACGGTCATCGTCGGGTCGAGGTCATATTCCTTGCCGTTGAGCGCAAGCACCTTCTCGCCCGCATTCGCCTTGCGCGCGACCAGCCCGCCCGTGAGCTTGGCCACGTCATAGACGTGCAGCGGGCGCCCATGATCGAGCATCACATAATTGGTGATGTCGACCAGAGCCGAGATCGGCCGCTGGCCCACCGCCTTCAGCCGGCGCTGCATCCATTCGGGCGAGGCGCCATTGGTCACGCCCTTGACCGCGCGGCCGTAGAAAGCCGGGCAGCCTTCGGGATCGAGCGTCGCCACCGAAACCGGCGACGCGCCATCGCCCCTTATCGTCGGCACGTCGAGCGGCTTCAGGCTGCCGTAGCCACCCGCCGCCAGATCGCGCGCGATGCCACGCACGCCCATGCAATCCTGCCGGTTGGGCGTGACGGAGATGTCGATCACCGGATCCGAGAGGCCTGCATAGTCGGCGAAGGTCACGCCGATCGGCGCATCCGCCGGCAGCTCGATGATGCCGTCATGGTCATCGCCCAATTCAAGCTCGCGCGTCGAGCACATCATGCCGTTGGATTCGACCCCGCGGATCGCAGCCACCCGCAGCACCATGCCGTTCGCCGGCACGGTCGCGCCAGGCTTGCCGAACACGCCGACCAGGCCGGCGCGCGCATTGGGCGCGCCGCAGACCACCTGCAGCGGGGTAGCGTCGCCGGCATCCACCGTGAGCACCTGCAATTTGTCGGCCTGCGGGTGCGGCGCCGCGGTGAGCACCTTGGCGATGCCGAAGCCCTGCAGCCTTGCCGCAGGATCCTCGACGCCCTCGACCTCGAGACCGAGCTTGGTCAGCCCGACCACGATCTCGTCGAGCGTGGCATTGGTGTCGAGGTGCTCCTTGAGCCAGGAAAAAGTGAACTTCATGCGCCCACTCCTCCGCTCAAAGTAGGCACATCCAGGGCCCGGAATCCGTAATGGCGCAGCCAGCGCATATCGCCGTCGAAGAAGGCGCGCAGATCGTCCATGCCATATTTGAGCATCGCCAACCGGTCGACGCCGGTGCCGAAGGCGAAGCCCTGATATTCACTGGGATCAAGCCCGCACGCCTCGATCACCTTGGGGTGGACCATGCCGGATCCCAGCACCTCCATCCAGCCTTCGGATCCGCCGATCACGCGGCGGCCCTTCTCGATCGAGTAACCGACATCGACCTCCACGGACGGCTCGGTGAAGGGGAAGTAAGACGGGCGCAGCCGCAGCACGATATCCTCGCGCTCGAAGAATGCCTTGAGGAAGGTCTCCAGCGTCCAGCGCAAATGACCAAGGTGAATGCCCTTATCGATCACCAGACCTTCGATCTGATGGAACATCGGCGTGTGCGTCGCGTCGCTGTCCGAGCGATAGACGCGCCCCGGCGCGATGATCCGGATCGGCGGCTTCTGCTTCGTCATCGTCCGGATCTGTACCGGCGAAGTGTGCGTGCGGAGCAGCATGCGCATTTGCGAGTTTTCCTCGCTATGCTCGGTGGGCTCCTCGCCTTCGACCTCAGGGAAGTAGAAGGTGTCGTGCATCGCGCGCGCCGGATGCGTCTCCGGAATGTTGAGCGCGGTGAAATTATGCCAGTCGTCCTCGATCTCCGGCCCGGTCGCGACCGCGAAACCCAGATCCGCGAAGATTTCCGCCAGCTCGTCCAGCACCTGACTGACCGGATGAACCGACCCCTGTCGTCCACCAGCGACCGGCAGCGTCATGTCGAGCGTTTCGGACGCGAGCCTCGCGTCCAGCGTCGCGTTATCGAGCGCCTCCTTGCGTGCGGTGATCGCATCGGAAACGGCGGCACGAAGACCCTGGATCGCGGGCGCTTTCTCGGTCCGCTCCTCGGGTGACATCCCGCCAAGTGTCTTGAGCAGGCCCGTGATCGTGCCACTCTTGCCCAGCGCGCTCACGCGAATCGCTTCCAGCGCGTCGGCATCGGCGGTCGCGATCGCACCCAGCAATTCGGTCTTCTGTTCTTCTAAATCCGTCACTTCTTCCATCCGTCACGCCCGCGAAGGCGGGTATCCATATTGCTATCGCTTCGGAATTACCGGCGCGAAGCCGAAGCTCTCCGCCAGATCAACCCGCCCGGGATTGGCGCTCTCTACCAGATTAAGCGCCCATTCCCTGTCCCATTTCTCGAGCTGCTTCTCACGGCCAAATCGTGGATCATCTCGAAACGGACGATGCGAACCCCGCCGTAGCGGGACCTGAAGCCTTCGATCAACCCTTCCTGACGCTGACGGAGCCGCCGGCCGGTTCGACGAAGCGGGAAAGCGAAGGCCGGACGCCACCGGTCCAGCACCCGCTTGAGCGGCGCCGACTGCGCTTCAAAATCGGTCACCGATCCAGATTGCTGCGATCGACTGATCGCCCCTCAACATGTCGGGCCGGATTGCCGAGCATCCATGGCTGTAGCGGTACGGCCATGCCGATCGAACCCTGACGTCAGCTTCGTCAATGCTCATCCCGCATCGCGTTCGGCGGCTTTCCGTACGCGCTCAGGAATGCGCGCCGCAACGATGGTTCCGATCCGAACCCGGTCAGGTAGGAAATCCGCGCCAGCGTCATGCCATGCCATTCGACCAATGTCCGGGCGGCCTCCAACCGTATCCGCGACACCGCCGCAGCCGGGGTCATGCCGGTCTCCTTGAGATAGAGCCGGGCAAAGGTCCGCGGCGTCATGCCGCACAGCTCGGCCAGCCGCTCTACCCGGAGATCCTCCGCCAGATTCATCCGGATATGATCATGTAGCCGGTCGAACCGTGCTCCGCCACGCCCTTGCAGGTCGAATATCAGGCTGCGCAGCGGCTCATCGGGCCGACGCCAGATATACATGAACAGAGCCTCCGCGACCCGGAAGGCGTGCGGGTTACCATGGTCCTCCGCGACCAGCGTCAGCATCATGTCCAGCGCCGCCGTTTTACCCTGGCACGTCCATACCGGCCCGACACGTTGCGCCACTTTTTGCACCGGCGCCCGCGTCTTTCGGTCGCGCTCGGTATCACGCCTCTCCGGCGATGGCGTTTCGAGCGCCAGGGAGCGTAGCAACAGATCGCTTCCCGCGCCTATTCCGCACAACCGGCATGAGGTCGCGTAGGTACGGAACCATGCCGACATGGCGGCGACAGACCGACGCGGCGCGGCGCTGCCGCCAATGACGATGATGATGTCGCCTTTCTCCGGTTCGAGCATGGCGAGGGGTTCGGCCTGCACGGCGAGACCAGCATTACTCCGGACCACCCCTCCATTTTGCGATGAGTAGATGATTTCGTATGAACTATCTATGCTATTTGAAACTGAAAAAACCTCAACACAGCATGCAAAATCAATTAAGCTAAATATGGTATCTATAATTAGATAGACTCTTCGCGCCATCTTTTTGATAGTTTATCTTCCGCTCATCGGCAGAACAGCGCATCATATCATACATTATTTGTGTAGCAGACCATGAATATTAATTCCCCACAAAAATTGACCAATTTGGAGGAAACACAAAATGACGGCCGGCGTTCCGCCGGCCGACCGGTTGGCAGAATTTCGACGCTTTTTGTCCTTTGCCCGAACAACGGCACGCAGCATTGTCCACCACGAACTCAAGGACTATTACTGGATATCTCGAAGTATATATCTAGTTGACTATCGAATGATCGCTAAGTCGATCTGCTTATATCGCGTATGTAGTTGCAGAGTTTCCCTTATTTTTTGACTGTATTCAGTCATTAATATTCCAGGAATTGGCTACGCATTTTCGTGCAGCCAATATTTGCAATCGCGCAACGCTGGGTTGGCGACACAATGCTCGATCCCGACAACCGCGCGCTTGCCGACCAGAGGAGTGAGACGATGTTGAATGCTTATGCCGAAAGTAACGAAACGCTTGCAATGCCCGACACCAGCACGGTGTTCGCGTCTCCCGCGACCTACGAGCCGAAGCCGGCGCCGGTCATGAAGCTTGCCGGGGGCGCCGATTCCGTACGCAACCAGCACAGCGAAGTGAAAGCGCCGGGCGGCAAGGACGCATCGCGCCAGAAGGACGGCGGCTGACCTGAGCAAGGCGCCCGGCAGGGCATAGCGGCCAATCGACGCTGGAGACCTGAGATGCTGAAGCTCCGTATTGAGACCGCATGCATTGCCGGGCGCTGGTCATATCGCGACGGCGCATGGACCAACGGCGCAAGCACGATCGCACCGTTTGCGCATAGCGCGATCGAAAGCTTCGCGGTCGATCTTCCCGATCGCCAGTTGATAGTCGTCCGCGAAAATCCGTCAGCTCACGGAGCCACGCGATCCGACACCCCGCGTTTCAGCGCGGAGAGCGCAGCCGCGGTCATAGCCGCGCTGGTCGACTGGCCGCTCAACGTCATAGTCGTCTCGGTCCCCCTGGATGGGATCGGTACAGTCGAGATCCATACGGGCCTGTTGGTAACCGTTCCCCTTTTTCTGGCGCAGTCCGGCACGCGGCTGATCGGTGGATGGGACGTAGCGGATTTCTATTCCGATCTGCCGCTCCGGCTCGATACGGCCCGCGCCGCATTCCTGCTGTGCCATTTCGGCTTGCCTTATTCGCGGCGCACCGTGTTTCCCGACGTCCTGCGGCTGACCGACCGCGCGACCGCGATTTGGGATGCCCGAGCGCGGACCCTCGAGATCCACTACCCGCCTCCACTGCTCCGCGCCATGCCGCGCCGGCTTAAGGAGAGCGCGGACGTTCTGGGCGCGTTCGAGGAGCTGATCGGCGCGGTGATCCGCCGATCCGCAAACGGCAGCGCGATCGCGAGCGAACTGAGCGGCGGGCTGGACAGCGGCGTCGCAACGATGGTGGCGGCGCGCGTGCTTGGCGCGGACCGCGTACGAAGCTTTGGCCTACTCTTGCCGGGGCTGCAGAAGCAGCCGCAGCAAGCGCGTCGGATCGAGCTGGCCGATCGGGCCGGCGTGATCGACACCGCCATCGACTCCGACAATTTGGGCCCCTTCAGCCAAGGCGACATGGCCGACACTGATCCCGCGATTCCGTGGGGCGAATATTATCGTGAGGCCTTCCTGGCGGTCGCACGGTCGATCGCCGGTCAGGGATGCGACGTCGTCGTCCGCGGCATCGGCGGCGACGAGATATCCGAACTCACAATCGACGAGATCGCCAAGCCAGATATGCCGCGGAAAGCGCAGGCCACACCTTTTCCATCCTTCCTGAGTGAGGAGGCAAAGCGGGCTTATGCGGATTTGACCGATCTGGACGAGGCGCCCCACGGTCATGCGCCAACCTCCTTCGCGCAAAGCGTCGCGGCGTCCGCGCCCTGCTATCTGCGGCACGGAATCTGGCCGATCTACCCCTATGGCGTTCCCGAGGTGATCGATTTCTGCCGGTCGCTACCGCTCGAATGGCGCGCGGATCGCACATTGCAGCGGTCGCTGCTGCGTGCGGCCGGCCTGTCGGCGCAGGTGGCGCGCCCCGACAAGCCCGAATCCTTCCTGCCGCTGCGCGATCGCATGTTCAACGGCCCCGCCGCCGCCTATGTCCGCGACATCCTGCGCAACCCGCTTTTGGCGGAGCTTGGCTTGGTGGACGCGCACGCGTTGGCGCGGAGCTTCGAATGTGCGGTGCGCGATGGTGCCTCGCCCGAGCGGGGCCACCTGCTCGAAGCCGTCACCATGGAAACCGTGCTGCGGACCTGCCGCCAGAAATCGCAGGCCCTGGGTCCCTGACCGCCTGATCGTCTGGCCGCTCCCCGCCGGACACCCAAATCGCCGCCCGCAATCTCACCAGAACCGGATCGCGCATCGCCTCCGGCAAAGAAAACGCGCGCGTCGATCACGCCGACCTCAACCTGCTTTTCAAAGGATATCTGTCATGCCTGAATCACTCGACGCCTCCGTCATCATCGACGCGCTCAAAGCCAAGGCCAATTCCGTGCTGGCTTCCGCCCTCGGCTCGACGCCGCTCGAGGCTTTTGCCATCACCAGCCTCGGGAATTTCCCGTATAATTGGCAGGACACGCTGAACGTTACCCAGTTCAACGCGCCGACCTACAATTGGATCTCCTCGAACCTGAAGGCCGGTGCGAGCCCGATCCAGCTCGACGGTTCCTTCACCAACTTTTACATCCAGGCGCTCAGCGCAATCTCCTGGTCGCTGTCCAAGTCGGACCAGGCGCTGCTCAACACCGCGGCGGGCAATGCGACGAAGCAGGCGGCAGCCGTGCAGAATGCCTGGATTCAGGCTTTCGGGAAGCTCCCGGTGGGGACCAACCCGATCAACGACATCGCGAAGCTCATCGCGACGACTTGGGCAAGCCAGCCGACCACGCTGATGGCGATCCGCAACTCGGTCAATCTGGGCACATTGCTGGACCTCACCCCGGCATCGGGCCAGGCGGTGTTGCCGGTATTCGTCAATTGGCTGAACGCGATCGGCGCGCAATTGTCACTGCAGAACAATGTGACGATGAACAACGGCTATCTGGCACGCGCCTTGGCCGCCGCCCAGAACGCCACTTCCGACAATGGCGGCCTGTTGCTGAACAATGGTACGACGGTGCCGGCCTATCAGGTCGCCAACCAGAATTCCGACATCCAGAATGCGCTGGAATCGGGACCTGCGATCACCATGTCGATGACAGTCACGCGTTCGACCGAGAATGAATTCACCGTCTCGGTCGAAGGGCAGACGGGCTTCGACATCCCGATCCTCGATTTCCTGTCGATCGGGATCGGCGGCAACGCCAGCTATTTCTCGAGCGATATGGCGACCACCGACAATGAAACCTCCGTCGAGATGAGCTTCCCGGGCGCGAACCTGGTCAATTTCGGACCGGTGCCCTTCACCCAAACCGGTGCAAGCTCGTCCTGGTATTGGATCGATCCGATCCGCCAGGCGATCGCGAACGGCAGCAGCGACGTTTCAGGGTTCAAATTCTCGCCACTGCCGCCGATCGATTTCAGCGATGCCGGCCCGTTCGGCTTCCTGATGGGCGCGGCCATATCCGGCTATCCGACCATCACGATCACGATAAAGTCGGCCAGCTACCAGAGGATCCAGAAGACGTTCCAGCAGACCGTCTCGTCGAGCGTGAGCTTCCTCGGGATCCAGCTCGCCAGTGCGAGCGAATCCACTTACTCCAATGACGTGACCGTCGATGCGGCCAATTCGACCGTCACGATCACGCTGTCGCCACCGCAGGAGCTCGTTGCCGGAACCGTCAACGCGTCGCAGGCGTGGGTGCTTGGCGTACAGCCGAGCTATCCCGCCGCCTGATCCGCAGCGGATCCAACCGATCGGCCGGGCGTCACCGCATATTGCGATAGCGCCCGGCCCCTCAGTCCGGCCGACCATGGACCTTTCCGCCATCCTTGAAGGCGTGACGGCATCGGCCGCCGCCATCGTCGCGCCGAAGAGCACGATCCCGGGTGGGCTCGGCCGGAAGATGTTGGGTGGGACGTCGCCACGCTATGTCGCCTTGTCGACGGGCAGCCTGGGCGGATTTCCTTATTATTGGCAGGATCCGTCCTCCCTGCTGTTCAATGCCGATACCTATCACTGGATAGATTCGGCGGTGAATGGCGGTGTCGTGCCCGCCTCGCTCGCCGGTCCGTTCACCAATCTCGCCATCACCGCGCTCGGTTCGATCCGTTTCACCTTGTCGGCCGCGCAGCAGAGTCAACTCGATACCGCACAAGCGCAGATTACAGGCGCGCAGTCGAACCTGCTGACCGCCTGGCAGACCGCGTTCGGGCCGACCTGGGCGGGGCAGCCGGCCGCTCCAATCGACGTCGTTCTCCAGACAATCGCCACAAGCTGGGCAAACCCGCCGGGCGCCATCCAGGATCTGTTTACGGCGCCCGATCTGACCGCATTGCTGTCTCGCGCGCCATCCCAGGGGGCGGCCGTGCTGCCGGCCCTGAACGTATATCTCACCGCCGTCGCGGGTGCCAACCAGTGGATAAACCTGGTGTCGCGCCAGCGCGGTTATCTTCAGGCCGCGTTGGCCGCGCTGCAGCTGCCGACGAGCGCCAATGGCGGGTTGCTCCTGAACAACCGGTCCGTCGTTCCGGCCTACCAGGTCCAGACGCCGCTTTCCGATATCCTGGCCGGCCTCGCCGGCGCGAATGCCGGGCTTACGACCAGTCTCGTCGCGCGCGCCGCCGGCGACGGGACCAGCCAGGTCACGCTCAATGGCGGAATGGCCGCAACCGGCGACCCGGTAAGCGTGCTCGCGCTGGAGACCCAGGGTGGCGTCGAACTGGCGGGCGCCGCCATCGCGGCCGCGACCCAACCCGTGTCGATAGCCGCCCGCTTCGAAGGCGTGACCCAGGTGATGTTTCAACCGATGCCCTTCGATGGCACATCGATGACCGGCTGGTTCTGGAGTGCCCCGATCCTCCAGGCCGGGCAACCCGGCGCCGCAAGCGCCGGAGGCTTCAGCTTTTCGCCGACGCCGCCCTTCGACTTCTCGCCGCAGGGGCAGTTCGGCTGGCTGACGGGCCTTTTGATCGCCCGCAGTCCTGCCTTGTCGGTGGGAATAGATGGCGCGTCCGCCGCGCGCATCGCGGCTGCCGTCAATGATGGCGATGGCGCGACGCTCAGCTTTCTCGGCCAAAGCCTCTTGGCGCCCGGCATCGCATCTGGTTATCAGGCCGTGGTCGTGCCGCCCCAGGGTAGTGGCCAGGCCACTTTGCAGATCGCGCCGACATTACCCCCCGCCCCCAATCTCGGCAGCCGCGCCTACGTTCTCGGCGGTATCGTCCGGTTCATCGGCACCTGACCTGCGAGGCGTCGGCCGAAACCCATCGTCCAACCGTCAAAGAAAAGGGCGCGGAAGCTTGTCAGCCTCCGCGCCCTTGAATGGCTTCGTGGGTATTGGCTTACGCCGCGACCCGCGCTCCTTCCGGAAGCGCCGCCTTCGCCTGGGCGATGATGGCGCTGAAGGTTTCCGCCTCGTGCATGGCGAGGTCGGCCAGGACCTTCCGGTCCAGTTCGACGCCAGCCAGCTTCAAACCGTGCATGAACACACCATAGGTCAGGCCTTCGGCCCGAACCGCGGCGTTGATGCGCTGGATCCAGAGAGCGCGGAAGTTCCGCTTGTTTACCTTGCGGTCGCGATAAGCATATTGACCCGCCTTCTCCACCGCCTGGCGGGCGATGCGGATCGTGTTCTTACGACGGCCATAATAGCCCTTCGCATCCTCGAGGATGCGCTTGTGCTTTGCGTGCGTGGTTACGCCGCGCTTGACGCGTGCCATGTCCCGCTACTCCTTAATTGAGGCCGTAGGGCGCCCAGAGCTTCACCCGCGCCGTGTCGGCGTCGGCGAGCACATCGGTGCGGCGGTTCTGGCGGATATATTTCGAGTTGTGGCTAATCAGGCGGTGGCGCTTGCCAGCGACCCCGTGCTTGATCTTGCCAGTGGCGGTGAGCTTAAAGCGCTTTTTCACGCCGCTCTTCGTCTTCAACTTGGGCATTTTGTCTCCTTTTCGAGAGCGATCAAGAACGGCCACGGCAGCCCATATCAGCCGGGCAGTTCGTCCAGATGTCGCTATGAAGGGCGCGCCTATAAGGCAGTCCGCCGTATCGCGCAACCACTGTGACGTCACCCCGTAACGGACGCGAAACCGTTGCGGAACCGGCATGGATCGAGCGGGTTTGTGACGCCATGGCCGATGCATCCGCCGCAGAGCCGGGGGCGGTCTCTCCGCCCCCTTATTCAGAGCCGACCCGCAGCCGCGATCTCGGTACGCGTTCGCTCGCCACCGGAATCGCGGTTCTGGCGACGCTGATCGGGCTGGTTTTCATGGCCTGGCTGGTATTGTTCGTTACCAAAGGCCGCTTCCTCAAGCACACGTTCGAGCGGATCGCGAGCCACCATACGGGGCGCGATGTGAGAGTCGCGGGCGATTTCAATCTCTATCTCGATCCGTTCGCGACCAAATTTCTGGCCGAAGGATTGACCATTTCAAACCCGTCCTGGGCATCGAAGCCCAACCTGTTCCAGGCGAAGCTGATCGACACGCGTATCGACACCTGGAGCTTTCTGTTCGGCGATCAATCGAAGGTGAACTGGGTCAACCTCGTCAATGGTGCCGCGGATATGGAATGGAATGCGAAGCACGATCAGAATACGTGGACGTTCGGCCAGGCCAAGGGCAAGCCGTTCGAGATGCCGCTGATCCAGCGGGCCGAGATTGACGGCACCACCGCCCGCTTTCGTGACCCCGGCCTGCAGCTTTCGGTCGATGTCGCGTTCCAGGCGATCCAGGCCCGCAACAGCAGTTTCGGCAAGATCATTCGCTTCACCGGCAACGGCTTCATGCGCCGCCACCCGTTCCACTTGTGGGGCAGCCAATCCTCCCCCAACGCGCTGCTGGCGACCGGCGAGAACAAGTTCGAGATGCATGCCGATGGGGCACTCAGCCACGTCGATGTCGCGGGGACATTGGCCGGCGCAACCGTGCTGGAGGGTGCCGATCTTTCGGTCGGCGCGCATGGCCGCAATATCCGCGACCTGTTCGATCTGATCGGGGTCGCGGTACCGGACACACGCACTTATCGCCTGCGCTCGCACCTCGTGAAACAAGGTGAGGAATATCGCTTCACCCGCATCACCGGCTTTTACGGCGCGAGCGACCTTGCGGGCAAATTCACCGCAAAGATCCCGCGCGATCCGGATAGCAGGATAATGCTGACCGCCGATCTCGTATCGCGCCATGTCGATATCATCGATGTCGGGCCTTTCATCGGCTACAATGCCGCCGCGCTGCAATCCCGGGGCGCAACCGCCGCCGCCACAGTAGCACACAAGAATGACGGCGTGCCGCGCATTCTGCCGGACGCCCAGCTTCGCATCGACGCGCTCAAGACGTTCGACGCGCACGTAAGCTATAAGATCGCGACGATCACGCAGCCTTATGTCCCCATCTCGAATATCAACCTCGTGGTCGATCTCGATCACAGCCTTCTCAAACTATCGCCGCTTAATTTCGATGTCGCCACCGGGCATCTCAGTTCGGACATCACGATCAACGCACGCCATTCCGGTGTGCTGACCGATTATAATATCCGCCTGTCACCTACTCCCATCGGCAAATTGCTTTACAAATCGGGCGTCACTGACGCCCCCGCGTCCGGCATGATGACCGCGCGGATCAAGATGCGCGGCATCGGAGATTCGTTGCGCACGAGCCTCGCATCTTCGACCGGCCGGATTGCAATCGTCCTGCCCAAGGGCAGTTTCTGGACAAAATATATCCAGCTCAGCGAATTCGATCTCGGCGTGTTCGTGCAGAAGCTGTTGCAGGACAAGCTCAAGAAACCGGTCAATGTGAATTGCGGCCTGATCGGCTTCACCGTGCGCGACGGCATCGCCGCGGCGGACCCGATCCTGATCGACACCGACAAGAATGTGATGGCCGCGAAGGGCGGCTTCAGCTTCAAGGATGAGAGCCTGAGCCTGGCTTTCCGGGCCGATGCCAAGAAATTCAGCCTCTTCTCCGGCCAGTCGCCGGTTGGAATCGGCGGCTATTTCGCCAAGCCCGAAATCCAGATCATTACGCCCCAGTTGCTGACGCGCGCGGGCGTGGGTTTGGCACTGGGCGTGGTGGCCAGCCCGATCGCGGCGCTGATCGCCTTCGTCGACCCCGGCGATGCCAAGAGCGCAGCCTGCGGCCCGGTGCTCGCCGGCGCCAATGCCGCCGCCCAGCGGACCACCAAAGGCGCACCGCGCAAGGACGTCGGCACCGGCAAGACCGGTGACGTCAAGGCCGAGAAGAAGGATAAGGCTTTCCTTAAGCCTTGAAATCGTATTTTTTGGAGGAGCCAATGGCCCGGGCCAGCGTTTCGAGAGCGTAACAGACCTGCAAACCAGGCGAGGAAAGCAAGGGTGGGTATGAAGGGGTCGCTTCGCACGCGGCGTTTCCGGGATATCGCCGCGGCGGGTCTGCTCTCCCTGGCGGCCTCAGCACATGCCCAATCGATCGAGGATCTCCGCGATTTGTCGCTGGACGAACTCGCCAGCGTCAACATCTCATCGGTCAGCAAGTCGAACCAGGCACTCGCCGACGCACCTGCGGCAATATTCGTGATAACGCATGACGATATCGTGCGGTCGGGCGCGACCACCCTCCCGGAGGTTTTGCGGCTCGCTCCCAATCTCTACGTCGCGCAAAACTCCGCCAGCGGCTACACAATCACCGCGCGAGGCCTGAGCGGCAATCCGGGATTTGTGAATTTCACCAACAAGCTGCTGGTGCTGATCGACGGACGCAGCGTCTATTCGCCTTTTTATTCGGGCGTGTTCTGGGACATGCAGGATACCCTGCCCGACGACACCGAGCGGATCGAGGTGGTCAGCGGCCCCGGCGCTACCTTGTGGGGCGCGAACGCCTTCAGCGGCGTCATCAACATCATCACCCGCCGCTCGGGCGAAACGCAGGGGCTGCTCGTCGCGGGCGATGCGGGCGCGCGCGAACGGTCCGGGGAGCTGCGCTACGGCGGCAGGTTCGGCGGCAATCTGACCGCGCGCCTCTATCTGCGGGGTCTCAATCGGGACGCGACGCTGACCGGACCCGGCACGTCTGCGCATGACCGTTGGTGGCGCATTCAAAGCGGATTCCGGCTCGACTGGACTCCCAGCGAGCGCGACGCTCTGACGCTCCAGGGCGATCTGATGAATGGGCGGATCGACGGTTTGAATGCGGGGGATACGCTCACGCGAAACCGCAACCTGCTTGCCCGCTGGACGCGCACGCAGACCGACGGCGGCGCGTTTGAGGTGCAGGCCTATTTCGACCGCAGCGGCCGTGACATATTGCAGAATGGCGGCCGGTTCTGGATCAACAGCTACGATCTCTATGTGCAGCACAACAACGCGGTCGGTGCGAAGGACGACTTCGTCTGGGGCGGTGGTATTCGGGCGAGCCGCCTCGACACGGTCGGCAACGCGACCGTCTACATGCTGCCGCCAAAGCGGACGTTGCTTCTCGCCAATGTCTTCGCGCAATATGGCTGGGGCTTCGCTCGGGGCGCCAAGCTGACGCTGGGCGTGAAGCTCGAGAAGGATCCCTATGTCGGCACGTCGCTGCTGCCGACCGCGCGGCTGGCCTGGAAACCAGGCGACGCATTTCTGCTATGGAGCTCCGTGTCCCGCGCGGTGCGTTCGCCGACCCCATTCGATCGCGATGTGGTCGAGGCGCGCAACGGCGTCCCGCTTCTTGTCGGTGGTGCCAACTTCCGGACCGAGAAATTGACCGCCTTCGAAGCGGGCACCCGTATTCAGGCGGCATCCAACGCCGCCTTCTCCCTTTCCGCTTATTACAATCTGTATGACGATCTGAAGGCGCTCGAAATTACGCCCGTCACCACCATCCCCTTATATTGGGCGAACGCGATCAAGGGACACGCTTACGGGGTGGAAGCCTGGGGCGACATATCGCTGACCCGCTGGTGGAAATTGCGCGCAGGGCTCACGCTGCTGCACGAACAATTCCGCTTCAAACCCGGGGCAAGCGGCTTCCTCGGCGCCAATCAGGTCGGGAACGATCCGCCGCGCCAGGCGACATTGAGTTCGGCGTTCAACCTTGGCCGCCACGTCTCGATCGACGCGAACCTGCGTTATGTCGGCACGCTTCCCCGTCCGGTCGTTCCATCCTATTATGAGCTGGGCGGCAGGATAGGCTGGCGCGTGAACGATCAGCTGCAACTGTCCGTCAGCGGCATGAACCTGCTCCACAAATGGCATCAGGAGCTGCCGGCCAGCGTCGCTACCCAGGTCCCCCGCTCCATCCTCGCCGGATTGAAATGGCGAATATAGGGCCCTCGATCGCGCTGTTCGCTCTGCTGGCCGCCGCCCAAGGCAGCGCCGCCCGCGGCGCACAGCCGATCGAATATGCGGTCAAGGCGAGCTATCTCTACAAATTCGCGCCTTTCGTGCAGTGGCCGCAAACAGCGTTCGAGACGCCGACGGCGCCGCTTTCCATCTGCATCGCGGGCTCGGACCCGTTCGGCCCGGCTTTGGTCGAGGCCGTGCGCGGCCAGCGCGTCAACGGCCACCCCATCGTCGTGCGTCATGTCGAGGCTGTCCGTTCCGGCCTGGCCTGTCAGATCCTGTTTGTGGGTGGAGAGGAGTCCGGCGGGGCGCTGCAGGCGGTCGCGCATGAACCGACACTCACCGTCACGGATCATAATAAAAGCGGGGCGGGCGGAATGATTCAATTCGTCATGGTAGCAGGCCGCGTACGCTTTTCGATCGATCAGGCCGCCGCGCAGGGCAGCGGCATCGCGATCAGCTCGAAGCTGCTCGGGCTGGCCGTGAGCGTGAATCGATGACCCCGCGTCGTGTCGTCCGCCGCCTGATGACGGCAATTGCCGAAACGCCCGCGATCGGCATCGCCATCGCCTGTCTTCTGCTCGTCGCCAGCCTCGAACTGGCCTATCACAATGAGAGCCAGGCGCGAGCCGACAAGGTCCGCGATGTCACCGTGCAGGCGCGCATTCTCGCCGCGAGCCTTGCCGGTCCGCTGGCCTTCAACGACCAGACGGCGATCCACGAATATATCGACGCGGTGCGCGCCAGCCCCGAATTCAACGCGGTCGGTGCCTATGACGAGAATGGCATTCTGGTCGATGGCTTCTCGCGGATGGGCGAACCATTGCCGCAGCGCAATCAGGTGGCCGGCCCGATCGTGCAGGGCGACGAGCTTATAGTGACCAGCGCGGTCGCACAAAACGGGGCGACGCTGGGGTCGGTCTATGTCGGCGCCGCCACCGAAAGCTGGTCGCGACGTGCGACCCGCTATCTCGGCATCGCGGTCGTCGTCGTGATGGCCTGCCTGCTGGTCGCGGTGCTCACCGCCTTCTACGCCTCGGCCAGCGCTGCCAATCGCCGACTCCAGGCGGAGATCGTGGGTCGTGAGGAAGCCGAGGAGGCACTGCGTCAGGCGCAGAAAATGGAGGCGATGGGCCAGCTTACCGGCGGCGTCGCGCATGATTTCAACAATCTGCTGATGGTCGCCTCGTCGGGAATGGAATTGCTGGAGCGCACGACCGATCCCGTCCGCCGCGACCGGCTTAAGGACGGCATCCGTCAGGCGATCGAGCGTGGGGCCAAGCTGACCCAGCAATTGCTGACCTTTGCCCGCCGGTCGCCACTTTCGCCCGAGGTGGTCGAGGTCGGCCAGCGGATCCACGCCTTGCAGGACCTGCTCGAACGATCACTGCGCGAGGATGTGCAGGTGGAGTTCGAATTCGCCACCGGCTTGTGGCCAATCGAGGTCGATCCTTCGCAATTCGACGTCGCCATCCTCAACATCGCGATCAATGCGCGCGATGCCATGCCGGAAGGCGGCAGGATCAAGATCGCCGCGCATAATTATCCCGCGGGCGGCGAGATCAGGCGCGACATGGTCCGACTCAGCATCCGCGACAGCGGCGCCGGCATCGCACCGGAAATGATGGACAAGGTGTTCGAGCCCTTCTTCACGACCAAGAGCGTGGGAAGCGGAACCGGCCTCGGGTTGAGCCAGGTTTATGGCTTCGTCCGCTCGTCGGGCGGCGAGGTGAAGATCGACAGCGTCGTCGGGCGCGGCACGACCGTCTTCCTGATGTTCCCACGATCCAGCCAGACGCTGCCGCGCGCGGATATCCCGGCCGACCGGTCGCATCACGTCGAACATGACGCGACCGTGCTTGTTGCCGAGGATGATGAGCATGTTGCGGAGCTCGTCGCGGAGATGCTGCGCGAACTCGGCTACAAGTCGAAACGCGGCGCGACCGCGGCCGAAACGCTACGCCTGCTCGAGGAAACCGGGCCGTTCGACCTGGTTCTTTCGGACATGATCATGCCGGGGAAGATGAACGGGCTCGAATTGGCGCAAGAGGTGGTGCGCCGCGAACCCGGCATCCCCGTTGTGCTGATGACGGGGTATAGCGAGGCGGCCGCCACCGCCGCTGCCGAGGGCTTCCCTTTGCTGGTGAAGCCATACACGATCGAGGCGATGGGCGAGGTGTTGGGCCACGCGCTGCATCAGCACTGAAACGGCCCGATCCACGCGACGATGCCGTCGGAGAAGTCGGGCGAGACGATTTGCCGCTTTTCGCAACCTCACAACCAATATTTGCACGCCGCAAATTCATGCTGCGGTTGCGAAAATTGCATCCCGCGCCCATATCGGCGCCATGGAAAAGCAGCCGATCGACGACGCCGCGAACCCCACCTGGCGCGCGATGAAGCGCGGGCTGAAACTGCGCTGCCCCAGCTGCGGCAACGCCCCGCTCTACAGATCCTATCTCAAGGTCGATCCGGTCTGCCCGGCCTGCGGCGCGGAGAATGGCGCGCATCGCGTCGATGACGCGGCCGCCTATTTCACGGTGCTGATCGTCGGCCATGTCGTGGTCGCGCCGATGCTCGCCTTCGAGGCGATCTGGAATGCATCGATGGCGCTGGTGATGGGCATCGCCATTCCCGCGGTCGGCGCGGTAGCGCTCGGAGCCCTGCCCTTCGTCAAGGGTGCGATCGTCGGAGTCCTCTCTTCGCACGCCCGCCGCGCCAAGGCCGAGGCGGTTCGCCCGGAAGCGCCGACGGGCCCCTGGAGCTAACGCTTCGCCTCGATAATCCTGAACTCGCCCGCGACGTGCATCAAGTTCATCAGATAGAGCATGCCGTCGAAATAACGCTGCTCGCCCGAGGGCACCGGCGTGTCCCAGAATTCCTGCAGGAAAGCTTTCGAATTGGCCCCGGGCGTGGCGGCGAAGCCGCCCACCGCGGTGGCGGCAAGCATGCCGACCGAATGGCGCGCGGATTCGGGCTTCCCATCCAGTGAATAGCGGTCGGCGAAGCTGTGGATGCCCTGCCCGACCAGAAAGCCCTGGATCCGGTCGCTCAGCACGCGTTGGCGGGCATCCTTACCCCACCAGCTATAGTCGACCGACCAGTTGCTGACCGTGCGCCAGCTGTCATAGGCGAAGGCGCTGGGCTTGCCGTCCCAGCCTTGCGCCGGCGTCAGGTCGAAATTGCTGCGATCGGGCGCAAGGCCCGTATCCGGCCCGGTCACCTTGGTGAAAAGATCGCGGCTGACGTCGGCCGCGCGTGCCCAGAAGGCGCGATCCTCCTTCGGGCCCCAGCGCGCCCACAATTCGTAGAAGGCCGGCAGGTGATAGGAAGCGTCGGTGCCGCCGATATTGGTTTCCGGCACGAAGCGAACCATGTGACTCGCCTCGTCCACCATCGGCCCGACGGTCACCGGCCTTGGCGTGCGATTGGTCGGGAAGCGCGGCGGCCATGGCCGGCCCGCCTTGATCGCTTCCGCCTCGGCCACGCGATTATTGGGGCTCGGCCAGGGCGTGCCAGGCTGGACGAAAGGCGGATCGTTGGGATGGATCCGGAATGGCGGCGTGCCCGTCAGGACGGGATGGTGCCGCATCCCGCGCAGGATTTTGTCGGCCTCGGCCTGGTAATTGTAGATGCCCTTGCCGTTGCCCCAGCGATGCGCGGCGAAATAGAGCGCCATCACATAATATTCCTCGCCGTCGGGCGCGGCCCCGGTCGCGCGGGGCGTGCCGTCAGTGCCCATCGACCAGGCGAAATAGCCGACCGACGGATTCTTCGGGTCGGTCGTCAGCATATAGGTCTTAGACCAGTTCCACAGCGCGTCGAATTCGCGCTTCTTGCCGAGCTGGACGGCGATCATCATACCGTAGCTCATGCCCTCGGTGCGCGCGTCGTTGTTCGCCCAGTCGGTGATGTAGGCGAGCGTCCCGTTGGCGTTGGCGCCGGTCTCGAAATAGACGCGCTCCTCCTGTCCATCGCCGTGGAACAGCTGCTGGAATACTTTCTCGATCCGCGCCTTACTCTCGGCATGGCTGCGGCCAAGCTGCTCGACGAACAGGTCGCGATATTGGTGCGCCTTGTAGGCGCCGGCCCCGTCGCCGGGGAAAGTCCGGATCGCCGCTGCCGAGGGGGACGTTTGCGCCTCCGCCTGTGCCGCCAGGGCAATGGTAGCGCTAACAGAAATCGCCAGGCAAAAGCGGCTCGACACGTTCTGAATCCCTCTCGCTGAAAAGCGCGCGGTTCGGCCGCGCTGCGCGGCCGTCATCGCACGCAAATTCGCGCGGGAAAAGACCGTCGGTCGCCAAAGGCGGGCTCAGGTTCAGGCCGCTATGGTGCAGGATGCGCTTGCCGATAGCCTGCGGCGGGCCCATCAGGTCTAAAGGTGCATGATGGCGTTGCCCGGGGCGCTTGCCCCCGGGGAGGATGGTTCGGATGCTGGCAGAGCTTCGACGACATCACGAAAGGATCGGCGATCTTCTCACCGCCTTGGAAATGCTGTGCCAGGACCGTCATGCGGATATCGTGAAGGTGAGCGCCGTTCGGCTTGAACTGACACGGGCCAGCCGCGCTCGATCCGCCTATCTCAACGCGACCGTCTATCCAACGGTGATGCGCTCCTGTCCTCCCGACAAGCGGGTGGCACTTGAAAAGCTCAAAGCCGACGGCCTGCTCATGCTGGTGCGGTCGGGCGACCATCTCCGCCATTGGACGACCCGGGAGGTCACGGCGGATTGGCCCGGCTATTGTATCGCGTCAGCAGCGGCGCGGCAGGCCATGCGCGCTCGCATCGCGCTTGAAACGCAGCTGCTTTATCCTCTCCTGGAGAGGGACGGATCCGGCCACAAGCCGACGGCGCGCTCCTGATAAAAGGTCGCACCTTCACCCGTTCGGATCCATATCAAGGCACGGCAGAACTCGACTGCATAGTCGTCAACGTCCTGCACCATCCGCTCATGCTTCGCGCAGAGAATTCCGTCCCATGGGCCGCTCTGCAAGAACTGCCAGCCTGCACGATCGGTCGTCGCCACGCTGGTCATGGATCAGCGCCCGGGAAAAAATGTCCGATTTGACGGTGTCCAGATCACCGCAGATCAGACATCCTTCGATGTCTGCGGAATGCTTGGCCATGATGCCGCGGACATTAGAGCTTTTTGAAATTGGCGTGCCGGCGGTGAGTGGTGGCCCCGGAGGGACTCGAACCCCCGACCTCTCGTTTAGGAAACGCTTGCTCTATCCGGCTGAGCTACGGAGCCACTGCGCCGCCCCTAGGCAAGGCTGCGATTTGGGTCAACGGCGGGGAGTGCCGGTCTAGAGCCTGATCGCTTTTTGGCGGAAGCGTGAATCAGGCTCTATTCAAATAGTTGAGACCTTGATCGTTTCAGGCTGATTCGGCCTGAACGATCAAGGCCTAATGGCTCATCCCGGGCGGGACGACCGGCAAGGGCAGCGGCACGACCGGCACGCCATCCTCCACCAAAGCCTTGGCCTCTTGCGCGGTCGCCTGGCCGTGGATCGCGCGTTCGGGTGCGTCGCCATCATGGATCGCACGCGCCTCGGCCGCGAAGCGGGGCCCGACATGCTCGGAACCTTCGAGCGCCTTCGCCTGCGCTTTTGCGAGCGCGGCGAGCGCCGCTTTCAGGTCCGCCGGCGCAGCGAGGGACTCGTTGCGCATCGGCACGATTGCCGACGCCCGGTTGCCCTTGGCCCCGACATTGGGCGCCATGACCGCCTTCCCGATCTCGCTTCCGCCGCAGATCGGGCAGGAGACGAGCGCGCGCTCGCGCTGACTCTCATAGTCGGCCGACGAGCCGAACCAGGCCTCGAACACATGGCCTTGGCCGCACGCGAGATCGAACACGATCATGACAGGATCTCGACCGCGCCGATCGGGCGGCGGTGCTGAAGCACCGGGATCTGCGCCCTGACGTCGGCCAACCGCGACGGATCGATCTCCACCACCGCCACGCCCGGCGCCTCGCCCATGTCGAGCACCACTTCACCCCACGGATCGACCACCATCGAATGGCCGTAGGTTGCCCGCCCGTCCGCATGCTGGCCAGTCTGAGCCGCCGCGATGACGAAGGCGCTCGCCTCGATCGCGCGGGCGCGCATCAGCACATGCCAATGCGCCTTGCCCGTCGGCACAGTGAAGGCGGCCGGGATGGCGAGCATCGTCGCGCCGGCGTCGCTCAGGGTGCGGAACAGGTCCGGGAAACGCAGGTCGTAACAGATGGCCAGCCCGAGCCGCCCCCATGGCGTGTCGACTGCTACCGCCTGCTTGCCCGGCGCATAGGCCTCGGATTCGCGGATCGACTGGCCGCCCGGCAGATCGATGTCGAACAGATGGAGCTTGTCGTAGCGCGCACGGATCGCGCCGGTATCGTCGATCACGAAGGCGCGGTTCGCGTTACGCACATCCGACCCGCCTTTGAGCGCGAGCGACCCCAGATGGACCCACAGCTTGTGCTTCGCCGCCGCCTCGCGCACCGCGGCAAGCGCCACGTCCTGATCCTCCGCCACGATCGTGCCCTTTGCGCGCGCGCGGTCACGATCGAGCACCTCGCTCATCTCGGGTGTGAACAGCATGTCCGCCCCCTCGCCCGCCGCGCGCTCGACCGCCTCGACCAGCGCGCGTGCGCCGAGCAGCGGGTCGATGCCCGTATTCGCCTGGAACAAAGCCGCGCGCATCAGCCGCCCAGCAGCGGATCGAGCTTGCCCGCGCGTTCGAGCGCTGCGAGGTCGTCCGACCCTCCGACATGGGCATCGCCGATGAAGATCTGCGGCACCGTCGTGCGGCCCTGCGCACGCTGGATCATCTCCGCGCGCTGCGGGCCGCCAAGCGTGATGTCATGTTCCTCGAAACTGACGCCCTTTTCGCCGAGCAGCCTTTTGGCCCGCACGCAATAGGGGCAAAACATCTTGGTGTAGATCTCGACCTTGGGCATTCCGTTTCCTTGTCCGTCCCCCGATCTGTGGTCGACGGTCCGCTCTGTCAACGCATGTCCGCCTCGTCGCGCACCACGCGCGCCCAGCAGAGCAGATTGACCTCCGCGGCACCGGCACGCTTGAGGATGCGCGCGCAGCCTTTGGCGGTGGCCCCGGTCGTATAGACATCGTCGATCAGCACGATGCGCCGACCCTTCACCTTGTCCTTCCAGGAAGGCGCCAGCCGGAACGCGCCCGAAACCGCGCGCTCGCGCGCCAGCCGGCCGAGCCCGCGCAGCGGCGGCGTGCGCCTCGGCCGCTCGATCAGGTCGAGCGCCAGCTCGCCGCCATCGCGCGCCACCGCCCGTGCAATCAGCGCGGCCTGGTTATAGCCGCGCGACCACAGGCGCCAGCGATGGAGCGGCACCGGCGCCACCAATGCGCCTTCGAGCATCGCCGCGCCGACCCGCCGCATCGGCCGCGCCATCGTCAACGCGATACCGGGCCGGCGGCCGTATTTGAGCTTGAGCGCGAGCGCCCGCGCGATCGGGCCATAGGCCACCGCCGCCCGCGCACGGTCGAACGGCGGCGGATCGGCCAGACAGGCTCCGCAGCGCGCGTCCTCATCAAAGGCCAGCGCGATCGGCGTGCCGCACTGCCCGCAGGCGGGCCCGCCCATGAAGTCGAGGCTTCGCCAGCACTCCAGGCAGAAGCTGTGATCCTCGCTTACCACCGTGCCGCAACCAGGACAGCGCGGCGGCAGCGCGAAGGCGACCACTTCGCGAAGCGCTGTGCGGACCGGGCGAAGGATCGACATCCTCTCCTTGTCCGTCGCGCCAAGCGCGGGCACAAGCCCCGCCGTGGAACCACCCGAAATCTTCGATCGCCGCCTGCGCCGCCTGCGCCGTGACCGCGCGGCGCCCAGTTACTCCCACTATAGCTTCGTACGCGACGCGATCGTGGAGGCGCTTCTCGACCGGCTCGATCTGGTGAAACGCGATTTCGCGCATGCACTCGACCTCGGCACCGCTGATGGCAGCCTCGCGCGCGCGCTCGAGACGCGCGGCATCCGCGTCACCGCCAGCGATGCCGGCGCCCGCTTCGCAGGCGATGGCATGCAATGCGACGAGGATTGCCTGCCTTTCCCGCCCGAAAGCTTCGACCTGATCGTCTCGGCGGGCGTGCTCGACAGCGTCAACGACCTGCCCGGCGCGCTGATTCAGTGCCGCCGGACGCTCAAGCCCGACGGTCTGTTGCTGGCCGGCTTCGTGGGCGCGGGCAGCCTGCCGTTCCTCAAGCGCGCCTTGCTCGCCGCCGACGAGGCGGCCGGCAGCGGCATCGCCCAGCGCGTCCATCCGATGATCGACGTCCGTGCGGCGGGCGACCTGCTGGCGCGCGCGGGCTTTGTGCTGACCGTCGCGGACAGCGAGCCGCTCGACGTCGGCTACGGCGATCCTTTCCGGCTGATGGCGGACCTTCGCGGTATGGCGGCGACCAACTTGCTCGCAGGCCAGACCTTGCCGCTGACGCGCGGCCGCCTCGCTTCGGTCGCGCAATCCTTCGCCGCTGCCGCCGGCCCCGAAGGCCGGCTGCGCGAGCGATTCGAGCTGGTGTTCATGACCGGCTGGGCGCCGGGACCCGATCAGCCCCAGCCCGCGAAGCGCGGGTCTGCCACCGCCAGCCTCGCCGCCGCGCTCAAGTCCGGATAGCCGCCGGCCCGGTATAGGGCGCCGCCTTATAAACCGCGTTGCTGACAGGATGCTGGGCACTAGAATGCGCCCGCCAATGGCAGGCATCCCAAAATCGCGGTAAAGCGTCGTGATGGGTGTTCGCGGAAGCTGTCACTGCGGCAATGTACAGATAGAGCTGCCGAGCGCACCTTCATGGGTAGCCGACTGCAACTGCTCTCTTTGTCGTCGGCTGGCGTGGCGGGTCGCTTACTTCCCGCCAGACCAGGTGAAGATTTCAGGCGAGACGAAGGCTTACATCTGGGGCGACCGGATGATCGGTATCCACCATTGCCCGATCTGCGGCTGCGGTACGCACTGGCAGACCCTTGGTGAAGATTTCGGCAAGATGGGCATCAACGCGCGCCTGCTCGACACCTTCGACGAAAGCACCGTCGAGGTGCGGAAATTCGACAACGCGGATTAAGTCCGTCGCCGACCTTCTGCAGTTCACCTCTTGCCGCGCGATGTTTCAGGTTACAGCAACGCGTCGAGCAGCCCGATCAGTGGCCGATCGGGGCCAGGCATCTCCAGGCCATACAGGTCCTTCACGCGCACCCAGCGCAGGCTGCCGCCCTCCAGCGATTGCGGCGTGCCGCGCCATTTGCGGCAGACATACAGCAACAGCACCATGTGCCGCGTCCCGCCGGGCTGCGTATCGCTGGCGAAGGTCGCGGGCGCGAGACAGGCCGTCTCGACGTCGATGCCCAGTTCTTCCTTGAGCTCGCGAATCAGTGCGGCTTCCGGGGTTTCGCCCTCCTCCACCTTGCCGCCGGGAAACTCCCACAGCCCGGCAAAGGGTTTTCCGGGCGGGCGCTCCTGAACGAGGAGTCTGCCATCGCCATCGATCAACGCGGCGGACGCAACAGTCAGGAAGTTCATGCAAACCTTTCTTTTACCTTGCCCGGTTAAACGGGCGTCCCGGTCCGTAGCGTATGGCGGATGCGCAGGGGATTGGACATGAAGCGCCGCCTGATCAAGCTCATCGGAAACGTGCGCGGCGCGACCGCGATCGAATATGGGCTGATCGTAGCGCTCATCGTGATCGTGATCGTCGTCAGCATCCAGACTGTGGGCGGGGGCAGTACGAATATCTGGGGTAATATGACCAACAAGGTCAGCAACGCGATGCCGGTATCGTGAACTACCGAGACCAAAACTGGCATTAAATATTCTTAAACCACCATCCGTTAAACGAATCAGTGCTGGTCCGCTCCACAAGGCAGCCGGCGCCGAGAGTTAGGACCAAAAGCAAGTCGATCGACGAGGAGATTTAGTCATGCGTGCAATTCGCAATTTCATCAAGAACAGCAAGGGCGCGACCGCCATTGAATACGGCCTGATCGCGGCTCTGATCGCGGTTGCCGCGATCGGCGCGATGTCGACCCTGGGCACCAAGCTGAAGAACACGTTCTCTAACGTGTCGAACAACCTCAACGTCTCGTAATCCTCGATTACAGACTGAGAAAACGGGGCCGGCGCAAGCAATTGCGCCGGCCCTTTTCGTTTGATCTAATCACGAGATTATATTGCTTCCGTAACATTAACTATTCTTTGAAACGCTCATATAGCCTCCGAAACGATAAGGAAGTTTCGGCCTTCATTTCAGGCCAGGGACTTCTGGAGGCACCTATGAAGTTTTTGAAGAAGCTGGCCGCTCACAAGCGGGGCGCGACCGCGATCGAATATGGCCTGATCGCGGCGCTGATCGCGGTTGCCGCGATCGGGGCGATGGCCACGCTCGGCACAAAGCTCACCAACACGTTCTCAAACGTGTCGAATAACATGAACGTCTCGTAAAAAAAGGCCGGCCGCCCCTCCGCGTCGTGCGGAGGGGCTTCAGCTTATAGCCAGGAACTTGGCGCGCCGCTGGTCCAGCAGGGCCTTGCTGCTTTTGCCGGCCAGTGCTGCCAGTTCCTCAGCGATCGCATCGCCCAGAGCGGCGATCGCCGCCCCCCGGTCACGCTGCGCGCCGCCGACGGGCTCCGGCACGATCCGGTCGATCACACCCAGTTTCTCCAGATCCTGCGCGGTGACCTTCATCGCCTCCGCCGCATCCGCCGCTTTCTCCGGTCCGCGCCACAGGATCGATGATGCGCCCTCGGGCGAAATCACCGAATAGATTGCGTGCTCGAACATCAATACGCGATTGGCGGCGGCCAGCGCGACCGCGCCGCCCGATCCGCCCTCACCCACGACAACCGCAATGATCGGCACGGTGAGCGCGAGGCATTGCTCGGTCGAACGCGCGATCGCTTCCGCCTGACCACGCTCCTCCGCTTCGACCCCCGGAAAGGCGCCCATCGTGTCGACCAGGGTCACCACCGGCAGACCGAAGCGCTCCGCGAGCCGCATCAGGCGGATGCCTTTGCGATAGCCTTCGGGCTTGGCCATTCCGAAATTGTGCCGGAGCCGGCTGGCGGTATCGTCGCCCTTTTCGTGGCCGATCACCATCACACGCCGTCCGGCGATGCGCCCCAGGCCGCCGATTATTGCCTGATCATCGGCGAAGGCGCGGTCGCCGGCCAGCGGCATGAAATCGTCGACGAAACCGGCGATATAATCCTTGAGACGCGGCCGCTCGGGATGCCGCGCGACCTGCGTCTTCTGCCAGGGCGTGAGCTTGGCGTAGGTTTCGCTCAATAGCCGATCCGATTTGGCCTGAAGCTTGGCGACTTCGGATTCGATGTCCAGCGTGCCGTCATGGCTGTCGGCGGTCTCGCGCAATTCGACGATGCGTGCTTCCAGCTCGGCGATCGGCTTTTCGAATTCGAGGAAAGAGGTCATCGCGCGGCGGTTAGAAGCCGGGGCGCCCAGCGTCAACGATTACGGTCGGTCAGCGGATGCCGTTGATTGACCAGTTCGACCAGCCTGCGGCTGTCGATATGGGTGTAGATTTGGGTGGTTGCGATGTCGGCGTGGCCCAGCATCGTCTGCAACGCGCGCAAATCCGCCCCGCCCTCCAGCAAATGTGTCGCGAAAGCGTGGCGCAGCACGTGCGGGCTTACCCGATCGGGGCTGATCCCGGCATCCGCGGCGAGAGCGCGCAACAGTTGGAACAGGCGGACCCGGCTGACATGCTTGCCACCCGACGGGAAAAGATAGGTGGCTTCGCGGGGCAAAGTCTCCGCATAGGCCGCGACCGCTGCCCGCGCGCGATCCGATACGGGCACCAGCCGCTCCCGCCCGCCTTTGCCGCGCAGGATCATATAAGGCTGGTCGCGACGGAACAGGTTGCGCGGCAGCGACACCAATTCGGTCGCGCGCAGACCCGAGCCATAAAGCAACTCGATCAGCGCGGCGAGCCGCAGATTGGCGGGGGAGCGGTCGAGCGCAAGACGGCGCTCCACCTCTGCGAACAAGGTGTCGACATCCTTATGGTCCAGCGTGCGCGGCAAGGAACGCGCTGCACCGGGCCGTGGCAGCGCGTCGGAAGGATCGTCCGCACGCATCCCCTCTTCGGCAAGGAACGCGAAGAAGCGCCGCAAGGCCGAGGATTTGCGTGCGACGCTGCTCCGCGCGAGCGAGAGCCATTCCTCGCCCAGCCGGCCGAGCATCGCCTGATCGGCGCGACCCAGCTTCCCGCCCAATGATTCCGATGCGCCGGCAAGGTCGCGGCCATAGGCAAGGAGCGTATTTTTCGCCGCGCCCGCCTCAGCCGACATCATCTCGAGAAAGCGCTCGATCAGCGCGCGATCGTCTCCGCTTACCCCGGTGGCGGTCATCGCCGCCTGAAGATCCAGCCGACGGTCACAGCCGCGTCATCGCCTCCGCAGAGATCATGCGCGCCTCGTTCTCCATCCCGACCGCGCGCAAGGCGCTGATCATCTGATAGAAATCCCCTGCCGGCACACCCGTCCAGGTCGGCGACTGCATGCCCGTGGCGACGAGCAACGCTACCGTGCCGCGCTCATGCGCGGACACTGCGCGCCGTAGCGCATTGCCATAGGCGCTGGTCTGGCCGAGCGTGACGCCGAGCCGCGCGGCAAGCTTGGCCGCATCGGCATCGTTCAACCGCCCTAAACCCGCCAGCGCGGAGACGAGCAGCGCGCTACGTTGCACCCCCGAATCCCCGGCCCTGTCCGTGAATTTACGCACCCGCGCCGCATCGATCGCGACCACCGGCCGCCGCGCGCCGACGGCAAGGATCGACCAGGCGCGATCGCCATCTGCTCCACTCGTCGCCTCGGCCACATTTGCCCATCGTTCGGCCTGGATATCGAGGCCGGCCGCCAGCATCGAGGCGACGAGCGGCGCGACATCGTCTTTCTGGTCGCTCGAAGGCGTGATCCCGGCTGCCGCCCGCGCGGTCAGGATCGAGGCGGCATAACGGTCGCGCTCGCCACCATTTCCGTTGGACGCCGCATCCCATAAAGCATGCATCGCCGACAGCCGGGCATCGTCATCATCGCCGCGATAGGCGGCGCGCAGCCGTCCGGCAGGGCTGCTCGTGTCCTCGTCGCCCGCCTCGTCCATCACCCGGCCATAGAGATCGACCAGGTCCTCGCTGGAAATCACGCCCAGCGCCGCGGCAACGCGCGCCGGCACGATCCGATCGGACGCCGACAGCATCGGCGCGCGCGCGAGCCACCCTTCATACCAGGCGGGGGCTCCGTCCAGCAGCGTCTGGGGAATCGCAACGCCAAGCGCGCTGGCGAGGCCGAAACGCCAATCGGTGAGCGTGTCGACGCCGGTCCAGTCGATCTGGATATCGCGCCGCCCGCCGCCGCCAGCCGCCACCAGCCGTTCGGCGAGCGGGTGATCGATCGAGTCGTTGGGCGGGCCGCGCCCGATCGTGGCATTGGCGGTCGCGGTGTCGCCGGCAAGCGTTGCGCAGATCGCGCGGATCATCGGCCAGGCGGGCTGGCCGCCTACCTGCTCGTCGCCGTCCGGGAGCGGACACAAACCGTGCGGATCCGATGTGGCCAGCGCGGATTCGATCGCGACCCGGCGCAGGCGCGGGGTGAAGCGTTCGACATCGACGCCCTGCACCAATATCCGCGCCGCGTCCGCCTCGCCCAGACGCAGCAACAACGCCGCGCGGTCGGCAATCCAGTCTGCCTGCCCCTCGCCCCGCGGCGCGGGGGTCGCACCGACCAGAGCGCGCCGCAACATGATCTCCGCCCAGCGCGACGCGATCGGCGCCTGCATGCGGCGCATCAGCGTGACAAGATAGCGCCCGTCCGCGTCACCGAACGCGTCGCCACCATAAGCGGGGGCGGTGCCGACCAGTTCCAGCGAACGCCGGGCCGCGTCGGGCATCTCGGCGGGCGGCGTGGCTTCGGCTGCGGCCAGATTGGCGATATCGGAGGGCAACAGCGTCGGGCTGCTTTCGGCCACCGTCTCGTCCGCACTGGGCGAAGCCGTGAGCGCGGCTCCGGACGGCGCAGCCCCGGTCTGGCCCGGAACCGCCGGTGTGGGCGCGGTCGACTTTTCCGCTTTGGGCGGGGGCGCGCCGAAACCCGGCGGCAACAAGGATTGCGGCGCGTCCTGCCCCAACACCGGCAGAGCGACGGCGAAGGCCGCTGCCCCCGCCGCCAGCGCGCCGAGCTTAATGCGCCGCCGCATTGGCGGTCACCGGCGTCTCGATATGCTCCAGCGGGACCGGGCGATTGAGCGAGGCCAGTACGAACATCGCACCGACGATGACCACGAGGATGATAAGGAGGATCAGGATCGGGCGCGGCAACTTGGCATCCTTCAAGAATTCATATGCGGCCGCGCTTTTGCCCGACCGGGGGGCGCTGTGTATAGCCCCTCCCGCCATGTGGACCGCTTGTACGCAGCATGATCCGATCAACCGACCGATCGTGCTCGTCGGGCTGATGGGTGCTGGCAAGTCCACGGTCGGCCGCAGGCTGGCGCACCGCCTTCACCTCCCCTTCGCCGATTCCGATCATGAGATCGAGGAGGCGGCGGGGCTCACCATCGCCGAGATGTTCGAGAAATATGGCGAAGCGGAGTTTCGCGACGGCGAACGCCGCGTGATTGCGCGCCTGATCGACGGTAATCCCAAGGTGATCGCGACCGGCGGCGGCGCCTTCATGAACGAGCAGACGCGCGCGCTCATCCTCGAAAAGGCCACCGCGATCTGGCTCGACGCGGACATCGAGACATTGGTCGAGCGCGTCGGCCGCCGCTCGGGCTCGCGGCCTTTGCTCAACGGCACCGATCCGCGCGAAAAGCTGAGGACGCTGGCCGAGGCGCGCAATCCGATCTACGCGCTCGCCCCAATTCACATCCACAGCAAGCCGCTGCCGCACGATTCGACAGTGGACCAGATCATGAAAGCACTCGGTCGATGATCCGCGTCGATGTCGGTCTCGGCGACCGTTCCTACCCCATATTGATCGAGGCGGGCCTGCTCGACCACGCCGCCGAGCATCTCGCCCGCTTCGCACGCAACGGCCGGCTGGTGGTCGTCACCGACGAATCCGTCGCCGCAACCCAATTGCCACGCCTGGATGCTGGCCTCGGCGAGATTCGCGTCGATCCCATCATCCTGCCGCCGGGCGAGGCCACCAAGAGCTGGGGGATGCTCGAACGGTTGACCGACCAGTTGATGGACTATGGCATCGAGCGCAGCGACCGCGTCGTCGCCTTGGGCGGCGGCGTGATCGGCGATCTGGTCGGTTTCGCGGCCTCGATCCTCAAGCGTGGCTGCGGTTTCATCCAGGTGCCGACCACCTTGCTCGCGCAGGTCGACAGCTCCGTCGGTGGCAAGACCGCGATCAACGCGCGCGCGGGCAAAAACCTTGTCGGCGCCTTCCATCAGCCCGATCTGGTGCTGATCGACCCGACCACGCTCGACACCTTGCCGCTACGCGAGGTGCGCGCGGGCTATGCCGAGGTCGTCAAATACGGCCTGATCGACGATTTCGACTTCTTTGCCTGGTGCGAAGGCCATGGCAGGGCCCTGCTCGAAGGCGACGCGGAAGCGCGCACCACGGCGATCGCGCACAGCGTCGCCGCCAAGGCGCGCGTGGTCGCCGCCGACGAGCGCGAGACCAGCGGTGTGCGCGCGCTTCTCAATCTCGGCCACACGTTCGGCCATGCGCTCGAGGCCGAGACCGGCTTCTCCGAGGTGCTGCTCCATGGCGAGGGCGTTGCGTGCGGGATGGCGCTCGCCTTTCGCTTCTCCGCCGCGCAAGGATTCTGCTCCGGTCAGGACGCGGTCCGCGTCTCGCGTCATCTCGATGCGGCCGGCCTCCCGACCACGCTCAAGGCTGCGCATGTCGACGCCGACGGCGCAACCCTGGTCGGCCATATGGCGCATGACAAGAAGATGGAGGGTGGCCGCCTGCCCTTTCTGCTCGCGCACGGCATCGGTCAGACCTTCCTCGCCAGGGATGTCGATTTGGCTGCGGTCGCCGCATTCCTCGACGAGGAGCGGGAGAGCGCCAATATCTAGGCTAGGTCGGCCAATCTCAACCGCCCCGGCACAAAACCGGCGCGCTTCTTCCAGGTGAGCAGCCCCGCCCCGCCATGCTCCGCGGCACCGTAGAGTAGCACTTTCGCCTCCTCGGCGGCAGGCTCGGGCGCGTCGATCAGCCAGCGCACAATCTCATGATGCAGCAGCAGCATGACATCGTCGCCGAGCCGGTCACGGTGGCCCATGATCTCCGTATAATGGACCACGTCGCCGATCCGCATCACCTTGACGTAGGCGGCCAGCCTTTCGCCGACCTCAACCCCGCTCTGGCAATGGCCGGGCTCGGGCGCGAATACGCCCCACCAGATCGTCCAGTGGACCGGGCAACAGGGCGATGCGACATCCAGCAACTCGGTTGCGGGTTCGGCGATATGGTGGGGCTTGAGGAACCAGCGGTCGAACACGGGTCCCGCCGCGCGGAACGCCATCGAGGTGCGGATCGCGTGCATGTCCGCGACATGGCTCGCCAGCATGAACTGGCGCACGCGATAGCCCTTGCGTGCGGCGGCGCGGATTTTGGACGGCGTCCGCGACGAACGCAGCTTCAGCAGCGCGTCGAAGGCGGCAATGTCGGGAAAGTCAGGGATCCGCACCATCATCGGCGTGAGGCCCAATCCCGGGCGCCCGGCCGCCACGCGGGCATACCGCCGCAACAGCTTCGGCACCTTGTCGGTGTGGAGCGGGCATGGCGCGCGACAATCGCCGGGCCGGTGCCATTCGACCGACAGCTCCTCGAGCTCGGCCTCGCGCATACCGAAGGCAGCGAGCCGTTTCTCGCGTAGCCTGCGCACCAGAATCGGCTCGACCACGACCTGGTGCAGGCGCACCGCCAGGTTGCTGATCACGCTCAAGGTGGGTTCAGCGCTTCCTGCTCTTGGCCGTACCGCGCCACGCCAACAGCAGCCATCCGAGGATCATTCCGACCCCGCCAGCCGGCGTCACCGCGCCCAGAATATGCGGCGCACCGCACGCCATCGCGTAGAGCGTGCCCGCGAAGACAATCGAGCCGCCCAGCAGCAACAGCGCCGCAAGCTCTGCGCCGAGTTGCGCCGCCACGATCGCGGCCAGCGCGTGGATCAGTTCATACTCGCCGCCGGTCTTGAGCCATTCTGCGGGCTTGCCGCTTACGCCATGCGCCCCGAACGCCCCCGCCATCACCGCGAGCGCACCCGACAATGCCGCCAGCCGGATTAGCGCGCGACCGTTCACTCTTCCTCGTCCAGCAAGGGCGCGCTCAGGCTGAAGGAGCGCGCCTCCTCAGAAAACGTGCCCTTTTCCGCCTGCACGCGAAGCCTTTCCTTGTCGCGGGCGCGATAGGCGGTCTCGATCCTGCCGATGGTCTCGTCATCGACGCCAAGCATCTTGAGCGTCTTGCGCCCCATCAGCACCGCACTTTCGAATACCTCGCGGATTACCGCCGCCGTATCGAGCCCGCGATAGCGCATCAGCGCTCGCCGATCGAAGGCGCGGACATAGATTGCGGCCTGGCGGAAGGTCTTGAGTGCGAGTTCCAGTTCCTCCCGGCTCAACTGATCCTTGTCCATCGCGAAGATGATCGCGCGCGCCTCGTAGCCGCCCGCCTGCTTCAACAGGTCGAGCCGGGTGCCGTCGCCATAATAGACCTTGGCGCCGAACTGCGCGGCGACGTCGATCATCTCCGCATCATTGTCGATGATCGTGACCGAGAGGCGCGCGCCCATCAGCATCTGACCGACCGTCTGGCCGAAGCGTCCGTAGCCGACGATAATCGCGGCTGCCTGATTGGCCTCTTCTGGCCCGTCGAGATCGTCGCGCCTGGGCTCTTCCTTAGGGCGGTTGAAGCGGGTCGCTACCTTCATCAGGAACGGCGTGGTCACCATCGACAGGGTCACGACCGCGCTGAACAGGCTCGCGGCCTCGGGCGCGACCAATTGCGCGGCGGCGGCCTGGCCGAACAGGACGAAGCCGAATTCGCCCCCCTGGCTCAGCAGAAGCCCCGAGGCCAAAGCGGGCCTTCGTTCGACCCCGAACAGCATGGCGATCAGAAAAACGATGGCGGCCTTCACCACCACCACCGCTGCTGCCATGCCGACCACGAACATCGGCCGCGCGATAATCGCATGCAGATCGAGGCGCATGCCGATCGCGATGAAAAACAGGCCGAGCAACACTGTGCGGAACGGCTCAACATCCGCCTCAAGCTCGTGCCGGTAGGGTGAATCCGCGAGCATCACGCCGGCGACGAAGGCGCCGAGCGCGGTCGAGAGATGCAGCACCTGCATCACGGCCGCCGCCGAGAGGACGGTGAACAGCCCCGCCGCGATGAACAATTCGCGCTCGCCGAGGCCGCCGATCAGGCGAAAAAGAGGATTGAAGACGTAGCGTCCCGCCAGCACCAGGCCGACCACTGCGCCGATTGTCGAGAGGCCAAGCACCCAGCCCGGCGGCGCCCCCGGATCAGCGGACACGCGCGACAGGCTGGCGATGATCGTGATCAAAGGGACGATCGACAGGTCCTGGAACAGCAGGACCGAGAAAGCGCGCTCGCCGAACGGCGTGTTGAGGCGCCCTGCCGACTGCAGCATCGGCAGCACCTGCGCGGTCGACGACAAAGCAAGCGGCAGACCGAGCGCGAATGCCGCGGGCCAGCTGAACCCCGTGAGGTAGATCACCCCCGCCAGGGCGACGCCACAGACGGTGACCTGGATCAGGCCGAAACCGAAAATGTCGCGCCGCAGCCGCCACAGCCGCGTCAGATTGAGCTCGAGCCCGACCAGGAACAGCAGCAAGGTGATACCGAGATCGGCGATGCTGAGCTTGGATTCGGCTCCGTTGACCAGCCGCAGCAGGTCCGGACCAATCAGCGCGCCCGCGACGAGGTAACCCAGCGTCGCACCCAAACCGAGCTTGCGGAACAGCAGGACGAAGCCGAGCGCGACACCCAGCATGATGAAGCCGTCGGTGACGAGCGTCTCGTTCATGCCGCCTGCGCGGTCATCGCGCGTGCGGCGGCTTCTGCCACCGCCTCGAATGCGAGCCGGATCGAGGCATGACGTGCGCTGTGCGCGCGCGCCGGCCCGAAGATTTCGAGCCCCGGCCAGCTGCCGGGATCGTCGCGTTCGCCGGCAAGGAAGGCGGTCAGCGCATCGCGCGCCTCTTCCAGTTCGGCAACGCGGTGCCCGATCGCGTGCGCGCCCATCAGCGACGCGGACGCCTGACCGAGCGCACAGGCGCGCACCTCCTGGCCCAGTTCGGCGATCCGCCCGGCGCCATCGAGTGTCACATCGACGCTCACCCGGCTCCCGCAAACGGGCGAGCGCCGTTCGGACGTGCCGTGCGGATGCGCGAGCCGCGTCTGATGCGGAATGCTGGTCGCGAGCTTGAGGATCTGCGTGTTGTACAGCGTGTCGGCCATAAGCTCAGTTGCCGTTCGATTGAATCGCCGCGGCGCTGTCGTTGCCGCCCGGGCTCGCCTGCGCGGCACGACGGCGCTGGACCCAGTCGACCACCGCACGGCCGCTCGCATTCAGTAGCGGATAGGTGCGCGAGTTGCGGACAAACGAGGGCCGCTCCGAATTGCTGCCCCAGATGGTGTCGGAGACCAGATTCACGCCCAGGAACAGCACGGTCGCCACCAGCAACCCCTTCAAGGCGCCGAAGCCGAAACCAAGGACCCGATCGAACGAGCCCAGCACCGATTTCTTGGTGCGTTGGCCGAGCGAGGCGGCCACCATCTTGCCCCCGAAAAAGACCGCGCCGAACACAAGGACGAAAGACAGGACCGAGGCGCCGCTCGGGCTTTTCACGACATGAACGAGCAGGCTCGCGACCGGACCGTGCAGCAACTTGAGCGCGAAGATGGCGGCGGCCCACGCGAAGAGCGACAGGACCTCCATCACGAAACCGCGCATGAAACCCATCACGGCGCCGCCTCCGATCAGGAGTAGCACGATGATGTCCATTGCCGTCAGCATATGCTTGCTATGGCAATCGGCCTCGCCATTCACAAGGCTCGACGGTGCGGATTGGTTCGCGCGAACCAATCCGCACCGGGACGGAAATCAGCCCGCCGGCTTGACCGAATTGTTCAGTTCGTCACGGTCGAGCGTGCCATCGCCATTCTTGTCGGCCGCTTTGAAGCGCTCGGCGGTGACTGCCATATAGGCCTGTTTGGTGACGGTGCCGTCGGCGTCCGGCTTGACGCCAGCGAAGGCGCCCTTACCCATCTCGTCGAGATCTGCGATCTTCACTTTCTCCGCACCCTGGGAGAAGAAATTCCATCCCCCCTCGCGGAAGGCGGCGAATTCCTCCGGCGTGACCTTGCCGTCGCCATTGGGGTCGGCGAACTGCATCAGGTCCATCTGCGCGGACGCGGGGGCCGACGCCGCCACCATCGCAACGACAGAAGCGATCAAAGCCAATTTCAGACGCATGGAGCTTCCTCACCTTTCAATTATCTTGTCGGACATATCATATAGAATATTCCTGTCACGGGGGTAACGGTCAGCAAAGCGCAGGGCGGACTCGCGACTAAATCGCTTGCGATTCCGCCCCTCTTTGCCCACCTCGCGCGGCATCATGCGAGTCCAGGCGAAGATATGCGGGCTGTCGACGCCCGAGACGGTCGATGCGGCCATCGCAAACGGCGCCGCGTGGCTGGGCTTCGTCTTCTTCCCCAAGAGCCCGCGCAGCTTGTCCCTGGAACAGGCCGCGGTGCTGATCGCACGTACGCCCGATCGCGTCGGCAAGGCCGCGGTGCTGGTCGATCCTGACGACGCGCTGATCGCCCGCGTGCTGGAAGCCGGCGCGACCGCGCTCCAGCTTCACGGGGACGAAAGCCCGGAACGGGTCGCGGCCCTGCAGCGTCACCACGAAGTAGAAGTCTGGAAAGCCGTGCCGGTGCGCACACGCGCCGATCTCAATACGGCGCGGGCCTATCGCGGCGCGGCCGACCGCATTCTTTACGATGCGAAGACACCCAAAGGCACGCTTCCGGGCGGCATGGGCTTACGCTTCGACTGGACGTTGCTCAAGGGGTTCGACCATCCTTTGCCTTGGGCTTTGTCGGGCGGGCTCGACGCGGGCAATCTGGCCGAGGCGGTAAGCATGACCGGCACCCTGCTGGTCGACACCTCATCCGGCGTGGAAAGCGCGCCCGGCGTCAAGGATGTGGACAAGATCGCCGCCTTCCTCCAAGCGGCAGCGCGTCTATGACCCTCCCCAACAGCCTTCGACAGCAGCCCGACGCGACAGGCCATTTCGGCGATTATGGCGGCCGATATGTCGCCGAGACGCTGATGCCGCTCATCCTGGAACTCGACCGCGAATATCGCGCGGCCAAGGCCGACCCCGCCTTCCAGGCCGAGTTGGACGGGCTGATGACCCATTATGTCGGCCGTCCGAGCCCGCTTTATTATGCCGAGCGCCTGACCGAGACTTTGCGCGCATCCGCCCCTGAAGGCATGGGCGCAAAGGTCTATTTCAAGCGCGAGGAGCTGAACCACACCGGCGCGCACAAGATCAACAATTGCATCGGCCAGATCCTTCTTGCCCGCCGCATGGGCCGCAAGCGCATCATCGCCGAAACCGGCGCGGGATCGCACGGCGTCGCCACCGCGACCGTCGCCGCGCGCTTCGGCCTGCCCTGCGTGATCTACATGGGCGCCAAGGACGTCGAGCGGCAGCAGCCCAACGTCTTCCGCATGCGCTTGTTGGGCGCCGAGGTCGTGCCTGTCACCAGCGGTGCGCAGACGCTCAAGGATAGTTTGAACGAGGCGCTGCGCGACTGGGTCGCGAACGTCCACGACACGTTCTACATCATCGGCACGGTCGCGGGTCCGCACCCGTATCCGGAGCTAGTGCGCGACTTCCAGTCGGTGATTGGCAAGGAAACCCGTCAGCAGATCATGCAGGCGGAAGGTCGTTTGCCCGATCTGCTGGTGGCGGCGGTGGGCGGCGGATCCAACGCGATCGGCCTGTTCCATCCCTTCCTCGACGATCCGGACGTCGAGATGCTGGGGATCGAGGCGGCGGGTCATGGCATGCATACCGACAAGCATGCCGCCTCGCTTGGTGGCGGCACGCCCGGCATCCTCCATGGCAACAAGACCTATCTGCTCCAGGACGAGGACGGCCAGATCACCGAGGCGCACTCGATCTCGGCTGGCCTCGATTATCCCGGCATCGGGCCCGAACATAGCTGGCTGCACGATATCGGCCGGGTGAAATACGAACCCGCGACTGACCAGGAAGCGCTGGACGCCTTCCAGCTTTGCGCACGCACCGAAGGCATCATCCCCGCGCTCGAAAGCGCGCACGCGGTCGCCGGAGTTATCCGCAAGGCGAAGGAGTATCGCCGCGACCAGATCATCGTGATCAACCTCTCCGGCCGCGGCGACAAGGATATGGCGACGGTGGCCAACGCGATGGGGGTCGGGCAGTGAGCCGCCTTTCCGCCGCCTTCGCCAAGGGTCGGCCGGCCATGGTATGCTTCGTAACCGCCGGCGATCCCACACCTGCCGCTACCCACGCAATCCTCGACGCGCTGGTCGAGAGTGGCGCCGACGTGATCGAGCTCGGCATGCCCTTCACGGATCCGATGGCGGACGGTCCGGCCATCCAGCGCGCCAATCTGCGCGCATTGGATGCGGGTACGCGCACCGCCGACGTGTTCGCGATCGCCAATGCTTTCCGCGCGCGCCATCCGAACGTGCCGTTGGTGCTGATGGGCTATGCCAATCCGATGCTTCATCGGGGGGCTGCCTGGTTCGCGGATCAGTGTGCGGGCGCGGATGTGGATGGCGTGATCTGCGTCGACATACCGGCGGAAGAGGATGAGGCGCTCGGGCCGAACCTGCGCGCCGAGGGCGTTGCCCTGATCCGCCTCGCCACGCCCACCACCGATGCTGCGCGCTTGCCCGCCGTCCTGAACGGCGCGGGCGGCTTCCTCTATTACGTCTCGGTTGCTGGCATCACCGGAATGCAGCAAGCCGCCACCGACAGTATCGCGGAGGCGGTTGCACGCTTCCGGGCGAATACCGATCTTCCGGTCGCGGTCGGCTTTGGCGTCAGGACGCCCGATCAGGCAGCGGCGATCGCCGCGGTCGCGGACGGCGTCGTGGTCGGCTCGGCGATCGTCGACGTGATCGCCAAGGCGGCAGAGGAAGGGACCGATCCCGCCCCCGCCGTTGCCAAACTTGTCAAGGATTTGAGCGGCGCCGTGCACGCCGCACGCAAGGAGAAAGCGGCATGAGCTGGATCGATCGGGTGCGCAAGGCGCTGCCCTTCGTGGCCAAGCGCGAGACGCCGGACAATCTCTGGCACAAATGCCCCAGCTGCGGGACGATGCTGTTCACGCGCGAATATGAGGAAAACCAGTCGGTTTGTCCGAAATGCCAGCATCATGGGCGGATCGGACCGGACGCGCGCTTCGACGCGATCTTCGACGGGGGCATCTATACCCCGATCGCCGCGCCATCGGTGCGCGAGGATCCACTCAAGTTCCGCGATTCCAAGAAATATGCCGATCGCATCAAGGCGGCGCGCGCCAAGACCGGTGAACAGGATGCACTGATCAATGCCAGCGGCAGGATCGAGGGCTTCAAAGCGGTCGTCGGTGTGCAGGATTTCGCGTTCATGGGCGGATCGATGGGGCTGGGCGTGGGCGCCGCCTTCCTCGCGGGCGTCGAGGCGGCGATTGCCGAGCAATGCCCGTACATCATTTTCACCGCGGCGGGCGGTGCGCGCATGCAGGAGGGCATCCTCTCGCTCATGCAGATGCCCAAGACCACCGTCGCGATCCAGAAATTGCGCGAAGCCGGCTTGCCCTACATCGTCGTGATGACCGACCCGACCACCGGCGGCGTCACCGCATCCTATGCGATGCTGGGCGATATCCAGATCGCCGAACCGGGTGCGCTGATCGGCTTTGCCGGCCAGCGCGTGATCGAAAGCACGATCCGCGAGAAGCTGCCCGAAGGCTTCCAGCGCGCCGAATATCTGCTCGATCACGGCATGCTCGACATGGTCGTCCATCGCCATAAGCTCAGGAGCGAGCTGGCGCGGCTGATCGCCTATCTCTGCCCCGGCGAGCAGGCGGCCTGATCTTCCAGAACGCGAAGGTCCGCTAAGTGGCCGATTTCGCCATCTCGTCCGATCCAGCGGTCCAGCGCCAACTCGACCGGCTGGCAACGCTGTCGCCGGGTGCCGACATCCTCGGTCTCGAACGGATCAGCGTGCTACTCGACCGGCTCGGCAATCCGCATCGCCTATTGCCGCCGGTCTTCCATGTCGCGGGGACCAACGGCAAGGGATCGACCTGTGCTTTCCTGCGCGCCGCGATCGAGGCATCGGGCCGGAAGGTCCATGTCTATACCAGCCCGCACCTCGTGCGCTTCAACGAGCGGATCCGGATCGCCGGGCACCTCATCGAGGATGCCTTGCTGGCGAGCCTGCTGGCCGAGGTGCTCGACATTGCCGACGGTATCTCGCCCAGCTTCTTCGAGGTCACCACCGCCGCCGCCTTCCTCGCCTTCGCGCGGCATCCCGCCGATGCCGCGATCATCGAGGTCGGCTTGGGTGGGCGGCTCGATGCGACGAATGTGCTCGAAAAGCCGATCATATGCGGCATTGCACAATTGGGGATCGACCATCAGGCCTTTCTGGGCGACCGGATCGAACAGATCGCAGCCGAAAAGGCGGGCATCGCCAAAGCAGGCGTGCCGCTGGTGACGCAGCATTATCCCTCATCGCAGGGCAATGAGATCGGGCGCGCGGCGCGCGCGGCCGGGGCACGCTGGTTGGAGAAAGGTGGCGTCTGGGACGCGTCCCCTTACCGCGGCAAGCTTCATTATCATGACGAGCAGGGCGAACTGGAACTGCCTCTGCCGCGCCTGGCGGGAGCGCATCAGGCGGCCAATGCAGCGCTCGCCATCGCCATGATACGCCATCAGGGAGCAGTCGAGGTGCCCCCGGCCTCGCTGCGCGCCGCGATGGGCTGGGCGGAATGGCCTGCGCGACTGCAGAAACTCACCGACGGCCCTCTTGCCGCCTTTCTGCCCGAGGGAAGCGAATTATGGCTCGATGGTGGGCATAACCCCGCCGCCGGCCGCGCCATCGCGGACTTCTTCCGTGCGCGCCTCGCTCCCGGGCGCCCGTTCCACCTTGTCCTGGGCATGCTCGCCAACAAGGATCTGCGCGGCTTCCTCGAACCTTTTGCGGGCAGCGGCGTGCAAATCATTGCCGTGCCCGTACCGGGCCATCAGCATCACGATGCTGCTGCGGTACGCGCAGCGGCGGAAAGCCTGGACCTGAGCGCCAGAGCCGCGCCCGATGCGCCCGATGCGCTCAAGCAGATCGCGAGGCAGGCCGCGACCGCACCTTTGGTGCTGATCGGCGGTTCGCTCTATCTCGCCGGCATTGCCCTTGCCGCCAACGGCACACCGCCAACCTAGGTTGATGTCGTTATTGCAATTGACTATCAATAGCGAAAAATGAAAGCTTGGCGCCTTGATAAAAGCCTCGCTATGCGTTCGACCGAGCACAACACGATTCCCCATGCCGCTCCCGCCCATCCGTATCGCCGATTCCTGCTGTTCGCGGTCCGGCGCATGGCTGTGGGCGGACTCGCCGATGCGCATGCGGCGCACGCAATCTTCACCGGCTTCGGCCGGGGATATCGCCGGCCCCTGATCCTGCTGCGCGCCTCGATGGCGGAGCTGGCCCGCGTCTCGACGGTGCAACTCATGGTCGCGCTTTGTTGCTGCGCGCGGATGACCCGCGACGAGGCGATGTTATTGGATTTGATCGCTGAAAGGCCATTGCGTCCAAGCCGGGCGCATGTGGCGATGCGCGATCTGTTGCATGCCCATTCCTGTCTGGGCGCCGTCAACAACGCCGAGGTAGCGGCCAACGCCTTCGCCGATCTCGGCATGCCGCTTTCGGGATGATTGCAAGAACCGCAACCGCGACGGACTGTTTTGAACTGGCGGCGAATTGAGTTCGCGCATACCTATGTTGCACCGCACAAAAGATGCGGTGTTTCGCAAAGGAAATATCTGTGAAAACGTTCGAGAACGCGACGAGCCTGGTGCTCGCGATCGCGGTGCAGGCGCTTGCCGTCGGCCTCATTTTCGCTCTCTAGGAGCGGACAAGGTGGGCGGCGGGGGTGATCCGCCGCCAAACCCGCTGATTTCTTCAGGCTTCGACCGGCTCGCGCAAAGAGTTTCAGGGCGCTGGGGGAGCGTCACGCACCTTGGTAGCCTCGACCCAGGCGAAGGAGCCCGCAGCGTAAGCTGCGACCGCTGCAAATCCCCAATCCCAATGACCGAACGCGGCGAAGGGCAGCATCGTCCAGATCGCGGTGTCGACGCTCGCCAGCCAGATCGGCGGACGTACCGGGCTTAAACGGCGCTCGGCCCACAAGCCGAGCATCGCCGCGATCAGCAGGCCGCCAGTCAGCCACCAACCCCATTGCCCGGACGTCCTGGCCAAAAGGCGCGCAAGCCCCACGACACCCAGCCCGGCCCCAGCAAGCCGGACCCAGCCGAAAACCCGCTCCTGGAAACGCGAACGCTGGCGAATGCGACCGAGGCGCGCCGCGCCTGCCGCCGCGAGGCCCGACAGCAGCAGGCCGATCAGAGGCAGCCAGCGCCAGCCGGTCAGGCTGAGCGCGCCGCCCACGCACGCCAGAAGGGCGCCGACCCCCGCCACGACATTCGCTTCCATCTTGCGCGCCAGCAACAACGGCATCGCCAATTCTTCGGTCGGCGCGAACAGGACCCGGCCAATCAGATCGTCGGCGGGCTTGCGCGCGCCGGTGAGGATCGCCTGCTCGGCCACGGCAAGCGCTGCCGCATCAGTGGTCAGGATCGGAGCCCGCACCGCATCGATCCGGCCAGCATTTTCCTGCACCGCGCGACGCAACAGGGTCGATACCGGATCCCACGCCCCAATCATCGCCGCGGTTTCGGCGATGCGATGGCCGTCGAGCAGGGCGACGCCCGCCCAGCGCTGCTCGGCGTCGATACGTTCGAACTGCCCATATTCGGCGGTATCGGGCAGGACCGCGAGTACCGGCACATGCGCCGCAGTCATCGCGCGCAACAGTCCCACCTCGGGCAGGCAGGCCTCGGCGATCAGGAGCACCGACTCATCCTGGCCGAGCGCGTCGGCAACTTGGTCGATCCCCTGCGCCATGCCAGTCTGAATGCCGTCGTGCCGCAGCCGCGCCACCGCTTCCAGCAACTCGCCCGGTCCCTCGTCGATCAGCAGCAATATGCGGGCAGCGCCGGCATCGATCGCGCGGCGCGCCTGATGCTCGACTACGCTCATGCCGGCGAGCGGCAAAAGCGCGCGCAGGCCGCCCGGCCCGGGCCCGGGCTCATAGGCGCCGATCAGCGCGGTAGGTCCCTCCCCCTCCATCATGCGTGACATTCAAACGCCCCGCGCCGCAAATCAAGCGCAGCGTGCGCAACTCCCGCTTCCGCGTGGGCGCCAAGGTGGTACACTCGCCCAATGAATCAGGGGTCGTCGAAAGCAGGTTGGGCCGAACAGGAACCGGAAGTCGAAATGACGGAGCCGGTGACCGAGGCTGAGATCGCGTGGGAAGCCGCCCCGCCGCGTCGCTGGCCGGGTATTGTGGCGGGCGTGCTTCTGGTCCTGCTCGGCATCGGCTGGACCGCCGCCTTGGGCGTCACCCTCTTCCAGGCGAGCCCTTCGCATCTTCTGCCGCCGCTCACCCTCGCGGCCTGGATCGGGCTTGGCTCTGGTCCGCTCGCTTTGCTGGCGGTGCTCTATCTGGTCCTGCTTCGCACCGGCCGGACCGAGGCCAATGCCTATGCGCGCGCCTCAGCCCGGCTGCGGGCGGACAGCGAAGCGCTGGCGGGCACGCTCGCGCTACTCAACCAGAGGATCGAGGAAGCGCGGACCGCGCTCAACGCGCAGGCGTCCGAGCTTCAGACTCTCGGCAGCGAAGCGAGCAGCCGCATCGGCCAGGCAGCCGTCGAGCTCAGCGCGCAGACGGCCTCGGTCGAGAGCACGGTCGCTACGCTCAACAACGCCACCGCGATCGCGCGGGAGGATCTCAACGTCCTGCTGACCGAATTGCCCAATGCGGAGACCGTCGCCCGCAATCTGGCCGAGGGCCTGCGCGAAGGCGGAGCGGAAGCCGATTCACGCACCCGCGCGCTCACCGAGCTGCTGCATGCGCTCGACGTGCAGGCCAAGACCGCCAACGAGGCAACCGGCGGTGCCGCCGCACGGCTGGCAGGCCAGCTCGACCGGATCGAGGCAAGCGCGGCGGCAGCCGACAAACGCATCGAGGATGCGGCAGGGTCGATGGGCCGCGCGATCGACGCGGCGTTCGAAGCCGCCGCCGAAGGCTTGGATGACACCCGTCAGGTGATCGCCAATCAGAGCGCCGCGCTCAATGCGATGGTCGAACAGAGCGAGGCCCAGGTCGCCGCTGCGGGCGAGGGCGCGACCCAGGCGCTGGCAGCGCGGCTCGATGAGCTGGTGGCGCGCGTCGAGGGGATCGGCGCGGGGCTGCGTGGACAGGAACTGGCCGCGCGCGGGCTGCTCACGCAGCTCGATCAGGCGATTGGGGCGGTCGAAGCCAAGTTCGCCGAATTGGGCGATAAAGGCGCCGAGCACACTGCCGATCTTGCCGAGCATGTCGTCGCCTTGTCGACCCACGCGGAGTCCGTGGGCCGCATGCTTGGCACCAGCAGCCAGACCGCCGAGACGCTGCTCGGCCGCGTCGAGCAACTCCGCGCGCAAGCGGAGGCGAGCAGCACGACCATCGCGGACACGATCCCGGCGGCCCTGGCGCGCATCCGGCTTCATGCCGAACAGAGCCTGCAGGTGATCGCCACGGCGAGCACGCGCACCGAGAGCCTGAGCGAAGCCGCGGCCAAGGTGAGCGAACAGCTGGCGGAAGCCGAAGTGCTGCTCGAACGCCAGCGCGTCGCGCTGGGCGAATCCGGCGGCTTGGCGGACAGCCGTCTGGCAGCGTTGACCGACCAGACGCGCACGCTGGAGGAATTGCTCGCCAAGGCCGATTCCGAGATCCGTTCGCTCAGCGAAGGCGCGTCGGGCCATCTGGTCGAGGCGCTCAACCAGGTGCGCGACACTGCCGCGACCGCCGCCGATCAGGCACGCGACACGCTCACCGCCGCGATTCCTCGCGTCGCGCAACGGATGAGCGAGAGCGCATCGCGCGCGATGAGCGCCGCACTGGCCGACGTCGGCAAGGAAGAGATTGCGGCGATCGGCACCGCGTCCGAACAGGCGATCGAGGCTGCGCACCTTGCTGCCGAACGGCTGACCCGCCAGATCGTCACCATTGCCGAGACCGCGACCGCGATCGAAGCGCGGATCGAGGCCAACCGGGCCGATACGGAGGCGCATGACGACCAGAGCTTCGCGCGGACCGCGAGCCTGCTGATCGAGGCACTCAATTCAACCGCGATCGACGTTGCCAAGATCTTCTCGAACGAGGTCACCGACGAGGAATGGAAGGCCTATCTGCGCGGCGACCGCGGGATCTTCACGCGCCGCGCGGTCAGGCTGCTCGACCGCACCGAGGCCCATGCGGTCGCGCAACGCTACAATGAGGATGGCGAGTTCCGCGATCAGGTCCACCGCTACGTCCACGATTTCGAGGCATTGTTGCGTCGCGTGATGGCGACGCGCGAAGGCACGCCGATCGCAACCACGATGCTGTCGTCGGATACGGGCAAGCTCTACGTCGCGCTCGCCCAGGCGATGGAGCGGCTGCGGAAGTAGGGCACCCAATTGCCAGCCTACAGCGCGATAACGGAGACCGTCTGTGCGATCAGCACTGCCTGCCCATAAGAGGTAAGAAAGGGTATGTCGGCGGCGTCTCGCCCGACCCCTATCTTCGCCATTGCCGCTGCATTCGCCATGCCCGTGGCGTCGACAAGGTGCCATGCTCCGTCAAGGAACACCTCAGTTACCGCGTGAAAATCCTGCGGCTCCACATCCAACGCGTAGACACTTGTCATGCGGGCAGGGATGCCGGCAGCGCGGGTCAGGGTGATCAGCATGTGGGCGAAGTCGCGGCACACGCCCGCGCGACGGACGAACGTTTCCAGGGCAGTCGTTCCGGAGCCGCTGACGCCGGGCTCATAGCTTAAACTATTTCGGACCCAGTCGCGCATCGCCGCGACCCGAGCGCCCCCTTCGATCCCCGAAAACTCGGCATCGACGAACGCCTGGAACTGGTCCGACGGGCAATAACGAGAGGGCATCAGATATTGCACCGTCTCGCCCGGAAGCTGGTGCAGCGGCGTTTTCGGCAGCGTGGCACAGTCGGTCAGGACGCGCTCGATCTCGACCGTCACGCGATATTCCACCGCCAATCGCTTCTCGGTCCTGAACCAGGTTCGCTGGCCAATCCCGTCCTGGGCAGGAACGCGCGCGAGCTGCGTCGCGTCCGTCAGCTTGAATACCGGATCCATCACCCGCTGGTCAGCGATGTCCGCTGCTTCCAATTGCAGCAAGACATCGGTCGGACCAGCAAACTGATAGTCGAGGGACGCCTGCACGAAGAGCTTCATCAGGGATGAACGTCCCAGGCGGCCATTTGACGACAGCGGCCCCGCACCACTCAATTCGAATGATGGACGAAGTCGAACGTCTCCACCGGCACCCAGTGATCAACGTAATTGCCGTAATAGAGTCCGAACAGGATAATCGCGACCAATGTCGTCCACTTCGCGGTCCGCGCGAAGCTGAACAAAGGCGGCGCGCTAGGGGCCTGGCCCGGTATCACCCTATCCTCGCCCGGCCCGCGCAGACGGAAGGGCAGCACCAGGAAGAAGCTCATCGCCCAGAAAAGTATGAAGATGGCGGCGATCGAGCTCCAGCGCATCGGCGTGCCTTAGACGCGGATCACTGAAACTTCGACTATGGGTTTTTTACCCGTCCAGCTGGTCGCGGTGCGGCGCACGCCCAGGCGGATCGCCTCACGCATCGCGGCTTCCTCCTTCTTGCCGGCCTTGACCACGTCGGCGGCCGCGCTCGCGGCCTCCTCGATAAAGTCTTCCTTGTCTTCCTCGACCGGAACGCCCTGCAGCGCGATCGCGGGCTGACCGCGCAGCCGGCCCTTGTCGTCGAGCGCGACCGTCACCGCGATCAGGCCGTGATTCGAGATTTTGCGGCGCTCGTTCATCGTCGAACCGTCGGCCGGCAGGATCACGTCGCCATCGAGGATCAGCCGCCCTGCACGCTCGTCGCCGATCTTAACCGGGCCCTTGGGCGCCAGGCGGATCAAATCGCCATTACCCTGGACGATACCCTTGGGCACGCCCAGCGACAGCGCGAAACGCTCCTGCTCGGCCATATGCCGCATCTCGCCATGCACCGGCAGGATGATCTCCGGCCGGATCCACTTGTACATCAATTCGAGTTCAGGCCTGCCGGGATGACCCGAGACATGGACATGCGCCTGACGGTCGGTGACCATCGCCACGCCCTTCGACGCGAGAATATTCTGAATGCGGCCGATCGCCATCTCATTGCCGGGGATCTGCTTGGACGAGAAGACGACCGTATCGCCCTCGCTCAGCTTGATCGGGTGGCTGTCGCCCGCGATGCGCGCCAGTGCGGCGCGCGCCTCGCCCTGGCCGCCGGTGGCGATGATCATCACATCCCGCGGCGGCAGGCACATCGCCTCGTCGAAATCGATGACGGGCGGGAAATCCTCAAGATAGCCGACGCTCTTGGCGACGCGCAGGATCCGGTCGAGTGAGCGGCCCGCGACGCAGAGCTGGCGCCCGCAATCGCGCGCGACCTCGCCCAAAGTCTGCAACCGCGCCGCATTGGAGGCGAAGGTGGTGACGACAACCCGGCCGGTGAGCGACTTGATCACCCCGTCCAGCCCTTCGCGCACCGCGGCCTCCGACCCCGAAGCGCTGTCGTTGAACACGTTGGTCGAATCGCAGACCAGCGCGAGCACGCCCTTGTCGCCAATCTCGGTCAGTTCAGCGGCGGTGGTGGGCGTGCCGAGCAACGGCTCTTCATCCAGCTTCCAGTCGCCGGTGTGGAAGATGTTGCCGTAGGGCGTCTCGATCAGCAGCGCATTGCCCTCCGGGATCGAATGCGCGAGCGGCACATAGGTGAAGCCGAACGGGCCGAGTGCGAAACTGCTGTCGCGTTCGATGATATTGAGCTCGACCTGCTCGGTAAGGCCCTCTTCCTCGAGCTTGCCCTTGATCAGACCTGCGGTGAACGGCGTCGCGTAGAGCGGCACGCCGAGGTCGGCGGCGAGATAAGGGATCGCGCCGATATGATCCTCATGGCCGTGCGTCAGCACGATGCCGATCAGATCGTCACGCCGCTGCTCTATGAATTCCAGATCGGGCAGGATCAGGTCGATACCTGGATAGCCGGGGTCGGCGAAGGTCAGGCCGAGATCGACCATCACCCATTTGCCGTCGCAGCCGTACAGATTGACGTTCATGCCGATCTCGCCCGAGCCCCCAAGCGCGAGGAACAGCAATTCTTTTCCAGGACTGGTCACTAAAATTCCGATTGTTGGCGGGCCTCGCAGGCCCGCAGTCGCGCCTATCCGGCGCCATGTCGCCCTGCATGTAGAGATTGTGCGGAGCGCCGCAAGGTGATGCCTGCTTCAGGCGGCCTTTAGTTCGCGGATGAACCCGTCGGTCGCGGATGCGAGCGCCTGCGCGGTGCGCGAAAGACTGAGGGCGGCCGACGAAACCTCGCCCGACAAGGCCTCGGTCTCGTTGACCGCATGCCCCATTTCACCCACCTCCTCGGCCATCTCGATCGCTCCGGCGGCAGTCTCCCGTGCCGCCTCCTCGATCACGGCAGCGGTTTGGCGCTGATGTTCCACCTGTGTGCGAATTGCCTGCGCCGCCGCCGCGAGATCCTTCACCATCGTCGAAATCTGATTGAGCGCGCCCTTGGCGCTGTCGGCACGCGTCCGGGAATCTCCTGCAAGCGTACGGATCTGGTCGGTCGCGCGCGTCGACTGGCTGGCGAGCTGCTTCACCTCCTGGGCAACCACCGCGAAACCGCGGCCGGCATCGCCCGCACGGGCCGCCTCGATCGTCGCGTTGAGCGCAAGCAAGTTGGTCTGGCCGGCGATCGTCTGGATCGAATCCGCAAAACCGCCGATCGCGCCGGTATGACCGGCCAGCGCTTCGACCGCGTCGTGGCACGACGCCGATACGTTGTGGGCCGAACCACTGAGCTTGGCCTGTTCCTCGACATTGGCCGCGATCGAACCGATCGAGCCGGTCAAGTCGCGGAGCCGTGCCGCGAGGAGGGTCGCATTATTGGAGGAAGAGGCGGCGCTGGTCGTGGCCGCCTGCGTCTTGCTGGTCACGCCGCGCACAATTCCATCGAGCATCCGTGCCGACTCCTCTAGCTGGGCCGACGCGGTACCGACCGTCGCGACAATCCCCGCGACCGAAGTCTGGAAGCCGTCGGCGAGCGCGAACAATTCCGCCCGGCGCCGTTCGGCTATGTCGCGTTCGAGCTGCTCGCGGCGGCCGCGCTCGATCGATTCGCGTTCGCCCGCAACCTGTGCCGAGCGATGGGCGGCCTCGGTCCGTGCTCGATCTTCTTCCGCCCGATCTTTTGCGCGATCGCTTTCGATGCGCGCCTCCTGCTGGCGCAGGAACAGCCGACGCAGTGATTCCGCGAGATAGATCAGGACGGTCGCCTCCAACACGACCGCAACCGCATGGACGATAACACGCCCAAGATCGCCCTCTCCGGCAAAGACGAGCGTGGGCGTCGCCACATCGAGCACCAGATGATGGGCTGCAATCAGCCCCGAGGCGAGGAGGATCGCCCGCCAATCACACAGGACCGTGAGCGCGGCGAGGCCGACGAAGAAGAACATGTGCGCGTCCATCTGCCAGGGATGGTGCTGCAGCAGGAAAACGCCAAGGGCGGGAAGAATGGCGGGGAGCGTGGCCACGCTGAGGCGCGCTTGCTGATCCGATCGGCCCTTCACCGCCATGACGGTAGGCAGCGCGTTGACCAGAATGGCCAGCGTGAAAGCGAACCCCGTATTCGGCGCGCTGACGAGCTTTCCGATCACCAGCAGGGCAAATGTGCCCGCCCACCCGCCGACAGCAAGAATGCGAACGCCGCGCAGACGGAGCAGATCGAGTTCGTCAGCCGTCACGCTGGCTGCCTCCCTTGCCAGACCGACAGCCAGCCGCACCGCCGGCCAAGGTTAGAATACCGGCCTCAGCCAGCGGCCCCAACAGGCGCTCGCGCCGACCATAGACGATGATGGAGGATGGAAGCGGCCCGCGCTGGACGACCGATGCGCCGCGGGTCAGAGCGAGCGCGACAACCTGCCCTTCGGACCGTGCCGTCACCGGAACGAGCAACATCGTCCCCTGGGCGGGCGGCGCCAACGCGATCAACACGAACAGGACCAGCGCTACCCCGATCTGGGCACTCATCACGCCTTTTCTATGCGGGGAGAATACTCGGTACATACCGGCGATGTTAACCCATTTTAGGTTACCGGCAGGTAAATCCTGAAGGTCTTCCCGTCTGTCCAACAGGGATATTATCCCCCGATCGAACAATAATTATGCCCGCGCGCCCCTCTTCTACATAACCTTTAAGGTTTCGCAAGTTGGGAAGCGGTCTCGGGGTAGCGTGGGGAATCGGCGTAGAATTCAGTGACGCGGGGGACGGATTGTGAAGCGTTTTGGTATCGACCCCGGCGCACCTGGATCACGGTCATAATTTGGTCAACGCGGTGCCGAAGCCGGCGAGCTGCCTGACGACGGTGGTCGGCTCAGGGGCACGGCAATCGCAAGGCCGCACGCCAGACCGCCTGACCTTATTCGCTATCGTCGGCCTTCTGACCCTCCTGCTTCCGGCACGAGCAGTCGGGCCGCGATTTGCGCTCGACCTTGGTGGTGGCAAATTCTGTCGGGTTCAGCCCGCCCGAATGATCGGCATCCGCCTTGGCGAACTTGTCCTCCGCCTTGGCGGCATATTCGTCGAAGCTCAGCTTGCCGTCATTGTTGACGTCGAGCTTGGCGAAGTTGCGGTGGCGCGCGGCCAGATATTCGTCGCGGCTGATGATCCCGTTCTTGTCATGGTCGGCGCGCGAGAAACGCTTCTGCTCGCGCGTCTGGTCGTCGGCCGCCGGCGGCTGGGGCGGCGTGTCGATATCGGTCGCATCGCTCGAATTAGAGGCGCTGGCCCGGGGCGCGCCTGGCAAAGCATGCTTGGCCGCCGCCGTGCTGCGCCAATAGGATACGCCGCCGACCACCAGTACCAACGCCGCCAACGCACCGACCCAATAGCGCCACATCGCCCCTGCCTCCTGCCCCATTTGGTGGCAGGCTAACGCCCCGTCAGCCGAAGCGCCAGCATCCGTAACATCCGATCTGGACGCCCCTGCGCGCGCGTGACCGCGGTCGCGTCGCGGCGGGCCAGCACGAACAGGGCAGCGAGCGGGCGCGCTGCACGTGCCCAGCGTCCGGGAGGCAGGTCAGCGGCAAGCTTCCGCGCGCAAGCGAGCGCGGTTTCCCGGACCTTTGCGTCGGAGTGGCGGAAACCCAGATCGGTCAGCGCCCATACCTCACCCGCCGTCGCGAGGCGGGGATCGTCGCTGCCGAGCAAGATCGCGGCCATGGAAAAGAGATTGCGGCCACGCTCCCGGCCATGACGCCCGATCGCGTCCGCATCAGGTTCACCGTCGATCAAGGCTGCCCAACCATCCTCGATCGCCGCCAGAGCCGCGCCGGTGACGCCATTTGGCAGCACGTCATCGGCGATCAGCCCGAGGAAGGGCTCCGCCGGCGCGGGGTCGCGGTCGAGTTTCTCCAGCGCCTCGCGCCACCAGGCGAGCCGCATCAGCCCGATCATCGGTTCGGTGGTGGAGGAGACGATCGCGCCGAAACGTTCGTCGAGCGCCAAGAGGGCGGTGAGACCGGGACGCTTGCTCGCCGGCGCGTAGGCGACGGCGAGCGCGCGTTCGGGGTCGGCGAGTTCGAGATCCTCCCCGGCACGGGGAGGCGGACCATCCGCAGGATGGTGGAGGGGGCGGGTGTTAGAGGTCATCGCGTGTGGTGAGCCCCCTCCACCCCGGCTTCGCCGGCGGTCCCCCTCCCCGTTCCGGGGAGGATTAGCGGTAGCAAACCTTCTTGGCGGCCGCGACGACCTGATCGGCGGTGATCAGCGCCATCTTTTCCAGGTTCGCGGCATAAGGCAGCGGTACGTCGACATTGGTCACGCGCAGCACCGGAGCGTCGAGATCGTCGAAGCCCTGCTCCATCGCCACAGCCGCGATCTCGGACGCGATCGAGCAGGTCGGCCAGCCTTCCTCGACCACCACCATACGGTTGGTCTTCTTGAGGCTGGCAAGCACGGTCGCGGTGTCGAGCGGGCGCAGGGTGCGCAGATCGATCACCTCGGCATCGATGCCCTCTTCAGCGAGATGCTTGGCCGCCTCGAGGCAGACGCCGACGCCGATCGTATAGCTGACCAGGGTCACGTCCTTGCCCGCTTTGGCGACGCGCGCCTTGCCGATCGGCAAGACATAATCGTCGAGTTTGGGCACGTCGAACGACTGGCCGTAGAGCAATTCGTTCTCAAGGAAGACAACCGGGTCGTTCGAGCGGATCGCAGCCTTGAGCAGGCCCTTCGCGTCTGCCGCCGAATAAGGGGCAATCACGATCAGGCCGGGGACGGCGGCATACCAGGGACCGTAATTCTGGCTATGCTGGGCACCGACGCGGGCGGCGGCGCCGTTGGGGCCGCGGAACACGATCGGACAGCGCATCTGGCCGCCCGACATATAGTTCGTCTTGGCGGCCGAGTTGATGATGTGGTCGATCGCCTGCATCGCGAAATTGAAGGTCATGAACTCGACGATCGGGCGCAGGCCCGCCATCGCAGCACCCGCACCGATGCCGGCAAAGCCATATTCGGTGATCGGCGTGTCGATCACGCGCTTGTCGCCGAATTCCTCGAGCAGGCCCTGGGTGACCTTGTAAGCGCCCTGATATTCGGCGACTTCCTCGCCCATCACGAAGACGCGCTCATCGGAGCGCATTTCCTCCGCCATCGCGTCGCGCAGCGCGTCGCGCACGGTCATGCGGACGACTTCGGTACCTTCCGGCACTTCGGGATCCTCATGCGTGTCGGCGACGTCGGCAACCAAAGCGCGCGCAGCGGTCTGCATTTTGGGCTGGGCCGCAGATGCCTCGCCTTCACCGTCGTTCGCCTGCTCTACAGGCTCGGCGACCTTCTCGACCTTGGGAGCCGCTGCGGGCGCGGGCGTCGAGGCATCTTCACCTTCGCCCGTGATCAGCGCGATGATCTCGCCAACCTTCACGCCATCGGTGCCCTCGGGCACGACGATCTTCTGGACCGTGCCTTCGTCGATCGATTCGAATTCCATGGTGGCCTTGTCGGTCTCGATCTCGGCGAGCACGTCGCCGGACTTTACCGTATCGCCTTCCTTGACCAGCCATTTGGCGAGCGTGCCCTCTTCCATCGTCGGGGAGAGCGCGGGCATCTTGATTTCAATCGGCATGTGTCTCGCGCTCGCTCAGTAGGTGTCGACGAGGACGTCGGTGTAGAGTTCGGAAGCCTCCGGCTCGGGGCTTTCCTCGGCGAAGGCGGCGCTGTCGGCGACGATCTTGCGGATATCCTTGTCGAGCGTCTTCAGCTGATCCTCGCCGATACCCTTCTCAGCCAGGACCTTGGCGAGATGGTCGATCGGGTCGGACTTGTCGCGGACCGACTGGACCTCCTCACGCGAGCGGTACTTGGCCGGATCGGACATCGAGTGGCCGCGATAGCGATAGGTCTTGAGTTCGAGGAGGACCGGGCCCTTGCCCGCCTGGACCCACTCCAGCGCGGTTTCGGCAGCACCGCGCACCGCGAGCACGTCCATGCCGTCAACCTGGATACCGGGAATGCGGAAGCTTTCGCCACGCTTGTAGAGCTGGTCCTCGGCCGAGGCGCGATTGACGCTGGTGCCCATCGCGTACTGGTTATTCTCGATCACGAAGATGACGGGCAGCTTCCACAGCTCCGCCATGTTGAAGCTTTCATAGACCTGGCCCTGATTGGCAGCGCCGTCGCCGAAATAGACCAGGGCCACGCCGCCATCGCCCGCATATTTATGCTTGAAGGCAAGGCCCGCGCCGATCGACACCTGCGCGCCGACGATGCCGTGGCCGCCGTAAAAGCCATGCTCGACCGAGAACATGTGCATCGAGCCGCCCTTGCCCTTCGAGATGCCGGCGGCGCGCCCGGTCAGTTCGGCCATGATGACGTTGGGATCGATGCCATAGGCCAGCATGTGGCCATGGTCGCGATAGCCGGTGACGACCGAATCCCGCCCGACCTTGAGCGCGGATTGCAGACCGACCGCGACCGCCTCCTGACCGATATAAAGGTGGCAGAAACCGCCGATCAGGCCGAGACCGTACAGCTGGCCGGCCTTCTCCTCGAAGCGGCGGATAAGCAGCATCTGCCGATAGAATTCGAGCAACTCCTCCTTGGAGGCATCATAAGGCTTGGGCTCGGGCGGCCGCTCACGGTTGGGGGTAGCAGGCGGCGTTGCTGCCGGCGCATCGGGCGCGGCGGATTTTGCTGCTCGAGCCAAGACGGATCTCTCTCCTGAGGGACGCTTTGAAAACGCGCCCCTATAGGCGGGACAAACCCGCTCCCGCAACGGTGTGTTCCGCGATTGCAATTGCAAGAAACGCAATCGCTGCGGCGCATTATGGAATCAGTGGGCTTCCGGCATGCGCGAAGCTTTGCCGCACCGGCCCTCAACGATCAGCTCAGTTGACGGGAACGATCACCTCGTCGGGGCGAATCTGCCCGGTCTGCTTGCGTACCATCTCTTCCGCAAAGTCGGGATCGACGTGGCGCGGGTCGAGCAATTCCGCGTGGTGCGCCAGTCGATCGCGCTCGGTCTGCAGCTCCTTCAGCTGCGCGAGATGTTCGGCGCGTTGGTGACGATAGCCTGCCAGTGAAAACAGACCGTTCTGCCCGACGATGGCCGCCCCCGCGAAATAGACGATCACCGCGACGGCCACAGTGGGCCAGAAAGCGGTTCGGATCATCGACAAGGCGGGGCGACGCGTCACGCCATCCAAAGAATCACGATCCTTCAAAGGCTTCAAGCGGAAACCCGGTACGAACGATGAAACGTGCAAAAGCTGAGTCAGACGGAGTCGCGTCCGTTTTCGGGATTCAGCCATGCTGAATCCTGCACTGCACCGGCCCACACCCCCACCCGGCCTCCCAACAGGTTATTTTATGGGAGGCCGGGTGGGGGTGTGGGCCGGTGCGGCACGCAGCGCAGTCAGGCATCAGAAGAATCTCGGAATCGGCCGCGGGTGCGGGGTCATCCGGTCCGACAGGTCGAAATCGACCTGGTCGACATAACACCAGCCCCAACCCTCGGGCGGGTCATAGCCTTCGATGATCGGGTGAGATGTTTCATGGAAATGCTTGGTTGCGTGGCGATTTGGGGAATTATCACAGCAGCCGATATGCCCACAGGTGCGACAGATGCGCAGATGCACCCACCAGGACCCCGTCTTGAGACATTCCTCGCACCCGTCCGCGCTGGGCGTGACATCCGCGATCGAGTGATAATGGGGGCAAGGGTCGGCCATCGGCTTAGCCTATCCCCCATGGCGACAAGGTCAACGCCCGGGGCGGCGCCTCCGAAAATATTCGGCGATACGGCTCGGGTTCGCGCGGGAATGACGGTGGGTTGGAAAAATCCGTCATGCCGGCGGAAGCCGGCATCTTGGGAGGTGTGGGAAATCGGTGTGGCCAAGGGGTGTGGCTGGTCTTTCCTCTCCTGAGATCCCAGCTTTCGCTGGGATGACGGATATGGGGTGACGGAAAGAAGGCGCGCGGACGCACCTCTCCTGTGGCCTGGGTGCAAGCTAAGTGTGACCGGCGCGGTTCCGCACACCTTCTCGGCCGCGGGGAGGCTGCACGCTGACTTTGGGCCGTGAAGCCCTGGATACCGCCTGCAGGCCTGCCAATGCGCGCTATCCGGTCGGGGCGGCTGCGGGATTGGGTTGGGTAACATCGCTGCCCCTGAAGGTGTGACCCTCCAGCAAT